>Ga0210384_10000958_pt1 | contig 41394 bp, 31 predicted proteins | sample IncBWH2MmetaG_FD_160574 | JGI IMG/M metagenome (GOLD analysis project Ga0210384, IMG submission 160574) | Forest soil microbial communities from Barre Woods Harvard Forest LTER site, Petersham, Massachusetts, United States - Inc-BW-H-2-M | ecosystem: Environmental > Terrestrial > Soil >...
CATCGTCTTTGATGCGCTGGCGAAAAGATTTCTCGCGGCGTTCAAGATACCGTCGACCCCGGGCGATCCGGGCCAGGCGGTCGTGTCCGCGCTGCGCAAGATCGCCGAGTCCGTCGATGTAAAAGGAGCCGTCGTCTTTCATGGCAGCACGGTCGGCACCAATACGCTGATCGAACGCAAGGGCGCGAAGACCGCGCTGATGTCGACAAAAGGCTTTTCCGACGTCATCGAGTTGCGCCGCCAGGCCCGTCCCAATCTCTACAGTTTTGATGTTCGCATTTCCGAGCCGCTGGTTCCGAAATCGCTTCGCGTGGACGTGTCCGAACGGATCGCCGCCGATGGATCGGTCGTCGAGAAGCTCGACGCGTCCGCCGCCATCGCGCGATTGAAGGCGGCCGGCGTGCAATCCGTCGCCGTCAGCTTCCTGCACTGCTACGCCAATCCCGCGCATGAAGAGGAAATAGTCGCGGAGATCGAAGCCGCGCTGCCGGGCATCTACGTCACGCGGGCGAGCGACGTCTGTCCCGAGTTTCGCGAATACGAGCGGGCGAGCACCACGGTCGTCAACGCCTATATCGGCCCGACGGTCAGCCGCTACGTGTCGGCGCTCGATGGCGAGCTGACATCGCATGGCATCGATCGCTTGATGATCGTGAAGTCGAATGGCGGACTGACCTCGCCGCGCAACGCCGCGCGGTATCCGGTCCATCTCATCGAAAGCGGCCCCGCCGCGCAATTGATCGCGGCCGCTTCTTTTGCCCGCGCCACGGGACGGCTGAACCTCGTGGCCTTCGACATGGGAGGGACGACCGCCAAGGCCGGACTGATCCGTCAGGGCAAGCCGGAGGTCGCGGCGGAATTCTATGCCGATCGCCTGGTCGATGGCGTCGATGTCGGCGGTTATGCGATCCGCAGCTCCGTGCTCGATCTGGTCGAGATCGGTGCCGGCGGCGGATCGATCGCCTGGATCGACGACGCCAATGTGTTGAAGGTCGGCCCGCAAAGCGCGGGCGCCGTGCCCGGCCCGGCCTGCTACGGGCGAGGCGGCGCACTGCCCACAGTGACCGATGCCCACGCCGTGCTCGGCACGCTGACGCCTGAGCTCTTTTTCGGCTCAGGCGTCGAGCTTAAGCGTGAACGGGCGCTCGAGGCGGTCCGCAAGCATATCGCCGAGCCGTTTGGCTGGTCGGTGGCCAAGGCAGCCTATTCGATCATCGACATTGCGGTGGCCAACATGGCCGAGATGGTGCGCCTCGCGACGACCCGGCGCGGCCTCGATCCCCGCCACTTCGCGATCCTGGCCTCCGGCGGCGCCGGCCCGCTCCACGCGCCCGCGGTCGGCGAGCAGATCGGCTCGACCGAAGTGGTGATCCCGCCCTATCCGGGAATGTTCAGCGCGTTCGGCGCGACATTGGGCTCGATCCGGCACGAGGTCACGCAAACCCTGCTGCGCGGCGTGCGCGATCTCGATGTCGCCGATATCGCACGGGCATTCGGCGAGTTGGAAGCCAAGGTCAGAACCCTTCTTGCAGCCGAGCCCCAAGGCGTCGCCGCGCCGGTGCTGGAGCGCATGCTCGAGGCCCGCTTTGTCGGACAGCTCTTTGAATTGAGAATCCTGCTCGGGCGCGACGGCGATGAGCTTCCGTCGCATTCGCAGATCGAGGAGATGTTCCGCGCGCGCTACCGCGAGGAATATGGCTTCGATCTTCCCGATGCGCAGGTCCAGGTGGTCAATTTGCGGCTTGTGGCGGAAATCGATCTTGGCCATCGTGGCGACGAGATATTCACCGCAGCGGCGGGAGCCGGCACGGGCGGAAAACCTTGCCGGCAGGCGAGCGTGCTGCAACGGGACGGCTCGGAGCGGAACGTTCCGGTTTATCGGGCCGCCGACGCAGTGGGACTCATGGTCGAAGGCCCCGCCATCGTCGAGCATTCCGGCTCGACCGTGTGGATCCACGAGCATCAGTCGGCGGCGATCGGTGCGAGCGGCGAGGTCGTCGTGAAATTGTCCGGAGGGCGCTAATCTCGTGGACAACAGGCAGATGAGCATCATCGACCGCGACCCCGTGACCTTCGAGGTGGTGCGCAGCGCGCTCTATGCCATCTGTGCCGAGATGAAGTCGGTGATCATGCGGACCTCGTTCTCGCCCCTGTTGAGCCTGTCGGCGGATTTGTCTTGCGCACTTCTGGACAGCCATGGCGGCGTCGTTGGGCAGGGCAATGACATCCCGGTTCATCTCGGCGCGGTTCCCTTCACCGTGCGCGCGGTCTTTGACGTCTTTCCGATAAAGGCCTGGCGACCCGGCGACGGCGTGATCGTCAACGATCCCTATGCGGGCGGTACGCATCTTCCCGATGTCTCCCTGGTCATGCCGATCTTCCATGGGGAAGCCTTGTGCGGCTTCTCGCTCAGCCGGGTGCATTGGCCTGATGTCGGCGGCATCGCGGCCGGAAGCTCCAGCGTCTGTGACGAAATCTTCAAGGAAGGCATCCGCATTCCGCCGCTCAAGGTGATCGAGAACGGAGAGCCTCGCGCCGACATCCTCAATCTCATTCTTGCCAACGTCCGTGTGCCCGAGGATCGGCATGGCGACTTCCGGGCGCAGATCGCGGGCGCGCGCCGCACCGAGCGCCGCGTCCAGGAGCTCGCCGAGCGATACGGGCTCGATGCGCTCTCCGACGTGATGTCTGCATCGCAGACCTATTCCGAACGTATCCTGAGAAAGCGGCTGGCGAAATTGCCTGATGCCGTCGTCGAGCACGAGGAACGGCTCGACGGCGACGGCATCGAGCGGGATGCGAGGCCGCTGGTCCGCGTCCGCGTCGAGAAGAAGGGCGACAGCTTCAAGGTGGATTTCACCGGCAGCGCTGCTTGCGTGCGCGGACCGGTGAACGCGCCTTTCGCGGTGACGGCGTCGTCCGTGTACTATACGCTGATGGCGTTCGCGGGCGGGGACATCCCGCCCAACAGTGGCATCTACGACGTCGCGGAAATCATTGCGCCTGTCGGGACGGTGGTGAACGCCACCTATCCGGCCGCGGTGGTGGCCGCGAACACCGAAACGTCGAACCGCATCGTCGACATCCTGCTCGCCGCACTCGCCAAAGCCTATCCCGACCACGTTCCGGCCGGCAGCTATGGCTCGGCCTGCGTCTATACTTTCGGCGGCGCGGATCCCAGATCCGGCCGCAGGTTCGTTCATTACGAGACCATCGGCGGCGGCGCCGGCGCATCGCGCAACGGCCGAGGCGCCAGCGGCACGCGGGTTCACATGGGAAACACGATGAACCTGCCAATCGAGGCGATCGAAGCCGCGATGCCCGTGCGCTATCTCGCCTATCGCCTGGTCGAAGGGAGCGGCGGCGCGGGGGCCCATGCGGGCGGCACCGGCGTCCTCAAGAGCATCGAATTTCTCGCCGATGGCGTCGAGGCATCGGTGTTGGGCGAGCGCACGCTGACACCGGCGCATGGGGTCGCCGGCGGATCGGAGGGCAAGGCAGCCGCATTCGTCCTGCGAAAGGCGGCGGGAGATGAGATCACACTCGACGCCAAGAGCGGCCCGCACAAACTGGCCAGGGGCGACCGGCTGGACATGATGACCGCGGGCGGCGGCGGATGGGGCAAGCCACGTCAGGAACGGGAATGAGGAGAATGCAAATGAAGAGCCGCAGGAAGAAGATCGCGCTTCTGGTGCCGTCCTCCAACACGGTCATGGAGAATGATCTGCACAGCGCGCTGCCGAAAGACCGCTACACGGTGCATACCGACCGCATGTATCTGGTCGAGACGACGCGCGAGGCCGAGCAGCTCATGCTGGAGAAATATGCGCAGCCGGCCGCGAGCGATGTCGGCACGACCAATCCCGATCTTATCGTGTTCGGCTGCACCTCGGCCGGCTCGCTCTTCGGTCTGGATTATGACGCCGACTTCTGCGCCGCCCTCGGAAAGATCGCCAATTGCCCCGCGCTCGGAGTCATCAATGCGGCATCGCGTGCGCTGTCGAACGTCAAGGCCAGCAAGGTCGCCGTCATCACGCCTTACAACGACGATCTCACTGCCTCGGTCGCGCGGGCGCTGGCGGCCGATGGCCGCGAAATCGTCGCCGCCCATGGTATGGGCATCACGGTCAATGTCGAGCTGGCCGATCCCGAGCCAGCCGAGATCGTTGCGTTCGCGCGAGAGAAGCTGAAGGGCGTCTCCTTCGATACGCTGTTCGTTTCCTGCACGAATTTCCGGTCCTTCGAGGCCAAGCCCGAGCTGGAAAAGGCGTTCGGCACGCGCGTGATCACGAGCAATAGTGCTGTCATCGAGGCGATCGAGAGCATGTTCAGCGATCAGGGCTTCGCTATGGCGGGGGCGGCTTCGTAGCCCTGGGGCATCAGCAAGCTCTCTCCCCTCATCCTGAGGAGCCGCGCAAGCGGCGTCTCGAAGGATGTGGCCCCCGCCGGGGCCTCATGGTTCGAGACGCGCGTGCCGCGCTCCTCACCATGAGGGTCGATAGAGCAAGACGTCAGATGATCGTCGCGGAGAGGCGCGGGCGGCCGTGCATGACGGCGCCCAGTCTCGCGAGCTGATCCCTCAGCGCGTCGGTGTCGTCGCTGCCGCCGAGGCAGATGCGAATAAAATTGTTGTCCGCGCTCTGCGCGATGGCGAAGTGCTGGGCGGGTGAGACGCGGACGCCGACCGTCAGGAGTTCCGTGACGAAATCATCGACCCGCCACGGCGCCGGCACGCGCTGCCAGACGTGGTAGCTTGGCAGCGATGTCACCGGTTTCTCACGTACGATGTCAGCGAAAAGCTCAAGCCGCCTGGTCGCTTCCCGCCGATGCGCGTTGAGGCAGCGTTCCGCGCTGCCGTTCGCCCGCATCAGCTCAAAAACCTCGGCCCAGAACGACGGAGCCGTCCATTGCAGTGACATCAGGGCGCTATGCAGGCTCGAGATCAGTATTTCCGGGGCGACCATGACGCCCAACCGAACGCCCGGCGACAGGCATTTCGACAGGCTGTTGATGTGGATGGTCTGATTGCCGTCGATCGCGGCCAAGGCCGGCTCTTCCTCGCCCGACAGCACGCCGTAGATGTCGTCTTCGACGATCAGGGCACCCGCCTTCTTACAGATCGCGATGATTTCGCGCCGCCGCGACAGGCTCATGGTCGCGGTCGTGGGGTTCTGTACGACCGCGGTGCAGAAGACCAGCTTTGCGCCGGTCGATTTCAGCTTTTCACGCAGTCGCTGCGGGTCGAGACCCTCCGCATCCATGCCGACGCCTTCGGCGCGGACGTGACAGAGATCGGCCAGCCGACGGATGCCGGAATAGCTCCAGGCCTCGCACAGCACGGCTTCTCCGGGCTTGGTCAGCGCGTGAAAGCAGGCCGCCAGGGCGTGCTGGCCGCCATGGGTGAGCAGGATGCGGGAGGGTGGTGCGGATAGTTTCCGCTTCCGCAGCCACTTCGCCATGCTGGTCTTGTGGTGCTCGAAGCCCGCGCTCGGCTCGTAGGCGCACAGCACCTCGGACATGCGCGCGGCGCCGATCTCTTCCAGTGCCGCATCGAGGAAGGGTTTTGTCGGACCGGAAGGGACCGTGTTCAGGCTGAGATCGGGGATGGCGCGGTCAATCTCAGGCTGGCTCTCGCCGATCCGTACGAAGGTGCCGCTGCCAGTCCTTGCGGTCACGATGCCGCGCCGCGTCGCCTCGCGAAACGCCTTGGTGATGGTGGCGATGGTGGTGTCGAGCTGCTCGGCGATCTCGCGTTGCGGCGGAAGGCGATCGCCGTGACGCAGGGCTCCGCTGGCGATGTCGTTCTCCAGCGCTTCGACCACGGCGAGGTATTTTGGCCTGCTCGGATCGGCGATCTTTGGGCGCCAGTTCATCCCGTCTCCCGGTTGCGCTGCGACTTCGGCGACCTCGTGCCGCGCCCGGGATTCATTAGCAACGATGCCTTTTCCTTACAACCAACGAGCCGGCGCTCGCTTCGATCGCGCAACTGATTTGCCCGACGGGCAAATCAGTTTGATCGATTCCTCTGATCAAGTTGCCGCGAATGCCGCCTGGGCGGCTCGGAAACGCGTGCGCCAAAAAAACTGATTTCGCGAGCCGACTCAATTCGATGGTACGGCTCAGCCGCCGCGCGGCAAAAACACGTCTTCCGTTTTTCAGAAATATGTGATTGTCTGTGCATATCCCGCTTCCTCAAAGAGGGGCGCTACGCGATCGTCACGAGTGTTGGGAGCGGGATGCGATGGACGAGGGCGACGTCAACCGACGAGTGACGTTGCGTGCGGACGGCGAAAGCGTGTGGTCCTGATCTCCCGACGCTGGGATCAAGCCCCGAGGTTACGAGCCCCGGGGCGACGGTGGCTAGAAAAGCCCGGACACCGGGGAGAGCGCACCATAAGCCGTACACCATCGTGCAGGGAATGCCGGATCGTTTCGGCGTACCTGTGGTGACTTGCTTGCGTGCTTTTCTTTGTTGCACGCAAGGCTGCGGGTGCGTTGAGCGCCCGGCATTCCCTGCGCCCTCTGTTCTTCAGGAGGGACAACGATCATGCAAGGCCTGGGCGAATTCACGCCGCGGGAATGATTGGCCGTGTCTGAGTTCTTCGTTGCGGCCCATCCTTCGAGACGCGGGCTGCGCCCGCTCCTCAGGATGAGGTCGTTACATCCGGCGCCCTCTCAGACCCTCATGGTGAGGAGGCGCAACGCGGCGTCTCGAACCATGAGGCCCGGAAAGCCCGCTGTTTGAAATTCGAATCTGTTTTGTTTGACGTTGAGCGACCCAGGCCCCCTACGTCCCTTCCTCGTTGAACTTGCTCGCAACGAGCTCAGTGATCGCCGTGATCGCGGCTTCCGCGTCGGGGCCGAGCGCGGAGACGGTCACGGTGGTGCCGGGGCCGGCGGCGAGCATCATCAATCCCATGATCGAGCGGCCGCCGACGGTCTCGCTGCCGCGCGTGACCCAGACTTCGGACGTGAAGCGCTCGACCATCTGGACGAATTTGGCGGAGGCACGCGCGTGCAGGCCGCGCTTGTTGATGATGAGGAGCTCTTTGGAAACAGCCCCGGCCGGCACGCCAGGCCCCGGGATATTCTCCGCCGACGCCTCGTCGTCGTCGGTCATTTGCCGGCGAGGACCCTGCTTGCGATGGTGACGTATTTGCGGCCGGCTTCCTGCGCCATCGCGATCGCATCGGGGAGCGAACGCTCTTCTCGGACTTTGGCCAGCTTGACCAGCATGGGAAGATTGATGCCCGCGAGCACTTCCACTTTCGGACGGCTCATACAGGAGATCGCAAGGTTCGAGGGCGTGCCGCCGAACATGTCGGTGAGGATGGCAACGCCGTCGCCGGAGTCGACGCGGTTGACCGCTTCGATAATGTCGCTGCGACAGAGATCGGAGTCGTCTTCAGCGCCGATCGTCACCGCTTCGATTTGTTTTTGAGGACCCATAACATGCTCGAGCGCCGCCCTGAACTCGTCGGCGAGGCGCCCATGGGTCACCAGTACTAGCCCAATCATCGGAAACTCCTCGCGGGTGCTTTTGGTGCACCGCACGAACGCGCCACTTTGACCATCCAGAGCCCCCGCGCAAGAGGGGATGTTTCCGGTTCTCCCCGAACCTCGTGTTCGAGAAGTGGGAGCCGGTCGGTCTATTTGGTGGCGAGTGTGGGGCTGATATGGTTACCAATCCCCTTAAAACAATCGGGCCGATCGTTAAGAGTTGTTAAACCATGGGCTGTCGTTAGCGCGGCGACAACCAGGGGAAGGGGTGAAAACCCCTGTCCGACCGGAATTCGCGGTATCTTGACACCGGAAATGCTGATTTCGAGGGCTTCGGGCGGCGGCAGCCGCTCGGCATCGCCAGCGGCGAGATCGATCACAAGGCCGACGACGGCCTTCGTCACAAAGTCGCAGCGGCGGATTCCGAGCCCCCGGATCTCGATCAGACCGGCCAGTTCCTTCACCGCGCTGACCAATAATTCTCCGCCAGCTGTGTCGAGACGGACACGGTCATCGCCCACCAAAACGGCAGGCGGAAGCTGTCCGGACCGTCCAGCGAGGATCAAATCGAAGGCGAGGCGGGATTTGCCGGAGCCGGAAGGGCCTCGGATCAGGACCGCCCGTTCGCCCACCTTCACCGCGGAAGCATGGACGGTCGCCTCGCCGTTCATGGCGCCGGCAGCCTGACCACGAAGCGCGCGCCGGCCACCGTCGGCTCGCCCTCCTCGTCGGCCGGGCCCACGCGGTTCTCGGCCCAGATGCGCCCGCCATGGGCCTCGATGATCTGCTTGGAGATGGAAAGGCCGAGGCCCGAGTTCTGGCCAAAGCCCTGATGCGGCCGATCGGTATAGAAGCGCTCGAACACGCGCTCCAGCGCATCGGGGCGAATGCCGGGGCCGTCGTCGTCGACCACGATCTCGATCTGCGTGCGCAGGCGGCGGCAGAGAATGCGCACCTTGCCGCCGGCGTTGGAGAAGGACTGCGCGTTCGACAGGAGATTGGAGACCACCTGGCCGAGCCGGGAATCATGGCCGGGCACCGAGAAGCTGTCGGCCGAGCCGCGGCCCTCGAAACGGGCTTCGACGCCGACATCGTGGCCGAGCTTGGTCTCGTTGGCGACCGAGGTCAGTGTCGTCAGCAGGCGGCGCAGGTCGATCGGGGCCATGTCCTGCCGCTGCAATTCGGCGTCGAGCCGGCTGGCGTCGGAGATGTCGGAGATCAGCCGGTCGAGCCGCTTGACGTCGTGCTCGATCACGGCGAGCAGCCGCGAGCGGCTGTTCTCGTTGCGCGCGAGCGGCAGCGTCTCCACCGCCGAGCGCATCGAGGTCAGGGGATTCTTCAGCTCGTGCGCGACGTCGGCGGCGAACATCTCGATCGCCTCGATGCGGTTATAGAGCGCGTCCGTCATATCGCGCAGCGCGCGGGAGAGATGGCCGATCTCGTCGCGGCGGCGGGTGAAGTCCGGGATTTCCACGCGCATCTTGATGCGGCGGCGAACGACTTCGGCCGAATCGGCAAGCCGCCGCACCGGACCTGCAATGGTGCTCGCGAGCAAAAGCGACAGCACGATCATGACGATGGAGGCGACGCCGCCGACTTTCAAAATCGCGACCCGCTCGGCGGTGACCATCTGGTCGATGTCGTCGCCCTGGGTCGACAGCATCAGGGCGCCGTGAATGGTGCGCGAGCGCAGCACGGGAACCGCGACCGAGACGATGACCTCGCCGAGATTGTTGACGCGGACCATGCTCTTCTTCTGGCCCTTCAGCGCGTCGGAAACCTCCTCATAGCCCATGCCGGCCGCCGGACCCAATTCGCGATAGAGCGACAGGTCGCCGCGATTGATCCAGGTGCGTATGGTGGTGAGGATGCGCTCGACCACCCCGGGCGAGGACGGCGGCGGCAACGGGAAGCGCATCACGTTCTCGAGGTCGCGGCTGTCGAGCAGCAGCCCGCCGCCCGGATCGTAGATGCGGGCGCGGGTCTTGGTCGGCGAGATCAGCGTGTGCAGCACCGGCGCCACGCGTTCCGGATTGATCGGGAAATCGAGTGCCGAATCCTCCTCCGGTCCCTTGATGGTTTCGCCGGGCTTGAGTTCGACGAGCTTGTCCGGATCGATCGAGATGGCGTTGTTGGTCTGCACCGTCGCGGATGCGCCGATCGCACCCGCGATGATCTCGGCCTGGACCAGAAGGCTCTGCGCGCGGGCGTCGATCAGGCCGGCGCGGAATTGCGAGAGGTAGAGAATGCTCGCGACCAGCGCCAGGAGGCCTGCGATGTTGAGCGAGACGATGCGACGCGTCAGGCTCGAGAACGAAAGCGTGAACAGGAACTGGCCGGCGCGGCTCAGCAACCTGAGTGGCCGCCTCCATTTCCTGGCCCGCGGATGTTCGGCAGCCGCGCCCTCAAGCGCCAGCGACGCAGGGTCGTCCTGGGGATTCACACCTGGATTGGGCTGCGTCCGGTCAAGCAAGGTCGATCACTGCGTTCGATGGTTCGGCGCCGATCGCATCCTACCCCAGACCGGTGCTCAAGTCAGCGCAGGCCTGCCGCGCCAAAAAATGCCAACGCGGCGTGCCGCGTTCGAATCAAGCTTCCTTGAAGCGGTAGCCGACGCCGTAAAGCGTTTCGATCATCTCGAAATCGTCGTCCACCACCTTGAACTTCTTGCGCAGCCGCTTGATGTGGCTGTCGATGGTGCGGTCGTCGACATAGACCTGGTCGTCATAGGCCGCGTCCATCAGCGCGTTGCGGCTCTTCACCACGCCGGGCCGGGTCGCGAGCGCCTGCAGGATCAGGAACTCGGTGACGGTCAGGGTCACCGGCTCGTTCTTCCAGGTGCAGGTGTGGCGCTCGGGGTCCATCCGGAGCAGGCCGCGGTCGAGCGCCTTGGCGTCGTTCTCCTTTGGAGCTGCGGTCGGATCCTTGGGCTGCGAACGGCGCAGCACGGCTTTGACCCGCTCCACCAGCAGCCGCTGCGAGAACGGCTTGCGGATGAAATCGTCGGCGCCCATCTTGAGGCCGAACAATTCGTCGATCTCCTCATCCTTGGAGGTCAGGAAGATCACCGGCAGGTCGGACTTTTGCCGGAGCCGCCGCAGCGTCTCCATGCCGTCCATGCGCGGCATCTTGATGTCGAGGATGGCGAGATCGGGCTGGCTGGTGCGGAAGCCGTCGAGCGCGGAGGCACCATCCGTATAGGTCATGATGCGGTAGCCTTCGGCTTCCAGCGCGATCGAAACGGAGGTGAGAATGTTGCGGTCGTCGTCGACCAGGGCGATTGTGGGCATGAGCCTGCTTTCAGTTGCATCAGTGGCTGAAACGGCGAGCATTCCGGTGATGCGCCGCATAATTGGGCTTCGGAAGCGGTCACCGAGCAATGCAAGCTGGGCTGAAGTGTGACCGAGTTCCGATAGAATGCCTCATTCTTGGCGAAGCATTCGACCCGTCCAAGCGCCGGTTTAGCCGAAAAAAGGCCTGCTTAGCAATAGGATGGCAAGGGAATATCGATGCAAACGACAGCGGATTTTAACCCTTCCAGGCTGGCAAAATCGTTAACTCGGAGGAACCGGCAGGGGGCTATGGCGACCCTGATGGCCGGAACGGGCGATCCCTATTGTTCACTGGTGAACATGGCGAGCCATCCGGACGGCTCGCCGATTCTGCTGATCTCGCGGCTCGCTATACACACCAAAAACCTGCTGGCGGATGATCGCGTCTCGCTGATGCTGGACGAGCGGGCGCCCGGTGACCCACTTGAGGGAGCGCGGATCATGATGGCGGGCAGGGCAGTGGAAGCTGATGACGACGACCGCGCTCTTCTGCGCCGGCGCTATCTGGCCGCACATCCATCTGCCGAGGCCTTCGTCGATTTCAAGGATTTCTCCTTCTTCCGTATCCACCCCACGGCTGCGCATCTCGTCGCCGGCTTCGGCCGCATCATCGACCTCAAGCCCGAGCAGTTTCTGACCGATGTCAGCGACGCCGCATCGCTGCTGGAGGCCGAGCCGGGCGCGGTCGAGCATATGAATGAAGATCATCGCGAGGCCATGAACCTCTATGCGACGAAATTACTCGGGGCCGAGAGCGCCGACTGGCGCTGTATCGGTTGCGATCCGGAGGGGCTTGATATGCAGGCCGGCACAGCAGTGCTGCGGCTGGAATTTCCGGCGCGGGTCACGACTGCGGGCGATTTGCGCAAGATGCTGGTGAGATTGGCGGAAGAGGCGCGGGCGAAGGCATGAGCCGCCGGTTGCGTTGAACGGATTGGCGTGCTGCGGCGACCTACGGCTGGTCCTTCGCGCATGAGAGCTTTGATGACATCCCGCAATCGCCTGATGTTGATGCTGTGTCTGGCGCTCGCCGGCGCAGCCTTTGTCGGGACGCCCTCCTTTGCGCAAGGCCTGTCCGCGCAGAGCGGCAAGATCATCCAGCTCACCCGGGCCGGAAAATATGCCGAGGCGCTGCCGCTGGCGCAGGCCATGGTGGCGCAACTGGAGAAGGGCCCGCCCAACCGCGACCTCGCCGGCGCCATCAACAATCTGGCGCAGGTCTATGGCGACATGGGCCGCGATGCCGAGGCCGAGCCTCTCTACAAGAGGGCGCTCGCCATCATGGAGAAGTCGGCCGGTCTCGATTCCGCCGATATCGCGCCCGAGCTGAACAATCTTGCTGCACTCTACCAGCGACAGTTACGCTATGCCGAGGCCGAACCGCTGTTCAAGCGGGCACTCGCGATTCGCGAGAAGGCACTGGGTGCCGCTCATCCCGACGTCGGACAGTCTCTCAACAATCTCGCCACCAACTATGAAAAGCAGGAACGCCATTCGGAGTCCGAAGCGCTGACCAGGCGTGCGCTTGCGATCTACCAGAAGATTCCGGGCGCGGAGCCGGCGGTGGCGACGCTCCTGAACAATTTGGGGCAGATATTCAAGGCCGAAGGGCGATACGCCGATGCCGAGCCCGCGATCAAGCAATCGCTGGCGATCCGCGAGAAGGTGCTCGGGCGCGACCACGTCGATGTCGCGCGCTCCCTGAACAATCTCGCCGATCTCTATCAGCGGCAGGCTCGGTACGCTGATGCCGAGCCGATCTACAAGCGCGCGCTCAATATCCGCGAGCGCACCGTCGGCCCTGATCACCCGGACACGGCGGCTTCCGTGAACAACCTGGCCTCGCTCTATCAGGCCGAAGGCCGCACCGCCGATGCACTGCCGCTGGTGGAGCGGATGATGGCGGCCGGCCGCGCGCAGCTCCGCGTGGCGCTGCCGGTGCTGCTCGATGCGCAAAAGAAGCAGCTAATGCCTTCAGAGAAGGCCTTCGACGAGGCGCTCGATGTGATCCAGCGCGGCGCGCAATCTTCCGCGGCGTCCGCTGTCAACAAGCTCGCGGTCCGGCTCGCCGCCGGCAGCGACCATCTCGCCGAACTGGTGCGGCAGGATCAGGACCTGGCGAGCGAAGCCGACCGGCTCGACAAGGCGATCATTGCATCGCTGTCCAAACAGGGCTCGCCGCGCGACGCGGCCGCCGGCCGCGATCGCCTCGCCGCGATCGCCATCCAGCGCGCCGGGCTGCAAAAGACGTTGGGAGCCGAATTTCCCGACTATGCCGCGCTGTCGAACCCGCTGCCGCTGAAGGCAAAGGAAATCCAGGCGCTGCTCTCGAGCGACGAAATCATGGTGCTGTTCGCGCTCGCCGACCAGGAATCATACGTGCTGGCGCTGACGCGCGACAGGTTCGACTGGCAGCGGATTCTGCTTGGGGCGGACGCGGTGTCGCAGAAGGTCGCCGCATTTCGCGGCGGCCTCGATGTCGGCAAAGCCAGTGACGCTTCCGGCAAGACCGGCCTGTTCGATCTGGCGCTCGCCAACGAGCTCTATGTGTCCTTGCTTGGTCCGGTCGAGGGGCTGGTGAAGGACAAGCGCAGCCTCCTGGTCGCGCCATCGGGAGCGTTGACCGCGCTGCCGTTTCATCTGCTTGTGATCGAAAAGCCCCAAGCAGCGATCCCCGACAAGATCGAAGGCTATCGCGATGCGGCCTGGCTGCTGAAGCGGCAGGCGGTGTCGATTCTGCCTTCGGTGTCGAGCCTGAAGGCGCTGCGCGGCTTCACGCGCAAGGATCAGGCGATCAAGCCGATGACCGGCTTTGGCGACCCCGTCTTCAATCCGGCGGAGGCAGGCAGTGAAAAGCGCACCGCCGCGCGCAGCGTGACCAACGCGGCCTACTCCGACTTCTGGCAAGGCGCCGGCGTCGATCGCGGCAAGCTGGCACTGGCCTTGCCGCAGCTTCCCGACACTGCTGACGAGTTGAATGCGGTGGCAAAAGACCTGGGCGCTGCCGCCGCCGACATTCATCTCGGGGCGGACGCCAGCGAGATCACGGTGAAGCGTGCGTCGCTCGCCGATTATCGTATCGTCTATTTCGCGACCCATGGCCTCGTCGCCGGCGACATCAAGGGCGTGGCCGAGCCCTCGCTCGCGCTGAGCCTGCCGAAAGTGCCGTCGGCGCTCGATGATGGCCTGTTGACCTCGAGCGAGGTGGCCGAGCTCAAGCTCAATGCCGATTTCGTGGTGCTGTCCGCCTGCAACACCATTGCCGGCGACAAGCCCGGCGCCGAGGCACTCTCCGGATTGGCGCGCTCGTTCTTCTATGCCGGCGCGCGGTCTTTGCTGGTGACGCATTGGGCGGTCGATTCGGCCGCGGCCACGCGACTCACCACTTCGACTTTCGATTTACTCAAAACCGAACCTGGAATCGGCCGTGCCGAGGCGCTGCGGCGGGCGATGTTGGCCTATCTCGACGATGCCTCCTCGCCGCGAAACGCCTATCCCGCGATCTGGGGGCCGTTTGCCCTGATCGGCGAGGGCGCGTCGCGGTAATGTTGCGACGCAGCATCGGCATGGATGGATTTCGCGGCGCATTGTCGCGGTAAAACGGCTCGGGGCAAGGCTGCATCGCAGCAAGCCGTTGATCCACGTCAACTGCCATTTCCGAATAAACCAAATCCTGCTGGATCGGCTTGGCAAGGTGGGCGTTCATCAGTAATAGGTCGTCGGACCTAGGCTTCTGAGGCTATAATTACGGTTCACCGCGAGAGAGTGCTGGACGGCGATCTCTGCGCTTTCAGGATACGCGGGTTCGAGGAGGGTTCTTCGTGCAAGAGACGGGCGTGCATAACGGTGCCTTTGGCGCCGACAAATTCGGCTTAAAAAAGCTCAAGGGCGTGAACTGGAATTTCGGTGCACCCCAGCTTTATGAGCACTCGCTTCGCGCCGGCGAAGCGGTGGTCTCGGCCGATGGCGCGTTATGCGCGGATACCGGTGTGTTCACCGGCCGCAGCCCGAAGGACAAGTTCACGGTCCGCGATGCGCTCACCGACAAGTCCATGTGGTGGGCGGGCAACCAGTCGATCACGTCAGAGCAGTTCGAAGCGCTCTACCAGGACTTCATCAAGCATGCCGAAGGCATGACGCTGTTCGCGCAGGACCTCTACGGCGGCGCTGATCCGACCTTCCGCATCAAGACGCGCGTCTTCACCGAGCTTGCCTGGCACTCGCTCTTCATCCGTACGCTCCTGATCCGCCCCGAGACGTCGGAGCTTGCGAGCTTCGTGCCGGAGCTCACCATCATCGACCTGCCGAGCTTCCGCGCTGATCCCAAACGTCATGGCGTGCGCTCGGAGAACGTCGTGGCCATCGATTTTGGCCGCAAGATCGTCCTGATCGGCGGGTCTTATTATGCCGGCGAGATGAAGAAGAGCGTGTTCACCACGCTGAACTATTATCTGCCGGAAAAGGGCGTGATGCCCATGCACTGCTCGGCCAATGTCGGCCCGAACGGCGATTCGGCGATCTTCTTCGGCCTGTCCGGCACCGGCAAGACCACGCTCTCGGCCGATCCGAAGCGTACGCTGATCGGCGACGACGAGCATGGCTGGGGCGCGGACGGCATCTTCAATTTCGAAGGTGGCTGCTACGCCAAGTGCATCAAGCTCTCGCAGGAAGCCGAGCCCGAGATCTTTGCCGCGAGCAAGCGCTTCGGCGCGGTGCTGGAAAACGTCGTGCTCGACGAGCGCACCCGTGAGCCGGACTTCGACGACGGCTCCAAGACCGAGAACACCCGCTCGGCCTATCCGCTCGATTTCATCCCCAACGCCTCGCGCACCGGCCGCGCGCCGCATCCGAAGAATCTCGTGATGCTCGCCGCCGACGCCTTCGGCGTGATGCCGCCGATCGCCAAGCTGACCCCGGCGCAGGCGATGTATCACTTCCTTTCCGGCTACACCGCCAAGGTCGCGGGCACCGAGCGCGGTCTCGGCAATGAGCCGCAGCCGGAATTCTCGACCTGCTTCGGCTCGCCGTTCCTGCCGCGTGATCCCAGCGTTTACGGCAACTTGCTGCGCGAGCTGATCGCCAAGCACAATGTCGATTGCTGGCTGGTCAACACCGGCTGGACCGGCGGTAAATACGGCACCGGCCGCCGCATGCCGATCAAGGTCACGCGGGCGCTGCTCACGGCCGCGCTCGACGGCTCGCTCCGCAACGCCGATTTCCGCACCGACCGTTACTTCGGCTTCGCGGTGCCGACCTCGCTCCCCGGCGTCGAGCCGCACATCCTCGATCCGATCAAGACCTGGAAGGACAAGGCCGAGTTCGACAAGACGGCACGCGCACTGGTCGGCATGTTCCAGAAGAACTTTGCCAAGTTCGAGAGCGTGGTCGACGCCGACGTCCGCGCCGCCGCGCCCGAAGTGAAGATGGCGGCGGAGTAACGCGTCAGCGTCATTCCGGGACCGAATCAAAAGGGCGGCTCGATGAGCCGCCCTTTTTTATTTCCACTCGTTTCGCCCCCGCCGATTTGGCGAGGCGTTTAACCTGCCATTAACTACCGCTGTCCTGTAGTGGCTGCGACAATCCATCGCAGGAGCCCTTCGGCATGTCCGACCTCATGAGCGTCATTGCGAACGCCTACGCGACCGCGCCGCTCACGCCGAGCACCACCAAATACACCAATGTCGATCCCAAATCGTACGAAGGGACCTGGCAGGGGACATATTCGAACAACCAGTCGTTCAAGATCACGATTTCCGACGTCAGCGGCTTCCGCGCCCAGGTCAAATATCAGAGCGGCGGGACCACGCAGTACCAGCAGGTGCTGATCGGCAATTCGTCGTTCCGCGTCGGCAACTCGAAATTCGTGCTGTCGGGAACCGGCAAGGCCGTGGTCTACAATGCCGTCACCAGTCCGACCACGGGCGACACCAGCCTGGTGCAGGGCAACGCCACGCTCGACTCGTAAGCCAAGTGCCGGCGCGAGCCCGCAAGGCTTACGCCTTGAAGTAACCCATCTGCGTCGTGGTCGCGATCAGCTTGCCGGACGGCGACCACAGCTCGCCGTTCTGGTCCTGATAGCTGCGATTGAAAATCTTCGCATCGGCGCAGGCCATGACATGGGTGATGTCCTCGGCGGCGAGATCTTCCGAACTGACATGGAAATAGGTCGTCAGCGTAACCGTGCCGAACGGCACCAGCTCGCGTCGCGCGTGAAACACGCGGGCAAAAAACGCATCCGACATCGACACCAGCGACAGCATGTCGATCTTTCGCGGCACGCGATCGCCGATCCATAATTTTGAGTACGCGCTGGCCGGGCCTTGCTTGCCCGATCCAAAGTCCGGATCGCCCTCGATGAAACGAAAATCATATTGCTTGACCCAGGGTGCGGCGACCCTGGTGTAGGGCGGGATCGCCCCGAACGGCTTTGCTTCCGGCATCTCTGCCGATTGGTGCGACCAGGACGGCCGGCGCTCGGCGAATACGGCGGTCGCAAGGGTCGCGACGTCGCCGCCGCCCTGGCTCAGCTCCACGCACCAATGCTGCGAGGAACGATTCGCCTTGACCAGGCGCACGTCGAGATCGAATTCGCCTTCCGCGATCGGCGCGCAGTAATTCACCGTCAGCGCCAGCGGATCGCCGGATCGTTGCGGGTGCTCGATCAGCGCGCGCAGGATGGTCGCGGCCGTGCAGCCGCCGAACGGTCCGACAAAGGCAAAATAGTCCGGGCTGGTTCCTCCTTGCCAGCGGCTGTCGCCGGCGACCACGCGCGTGGCGTCGTCGAAGAGATGTTGGGGTTTGGTGAGCATGCGCTTCCGTGGTCTCCGTCATTGCGAGCGAAGCGAAGCAATCCAGTTCTTCGGGCTTGGAGAGATGGATTGCTTCGTCGCTCCGCTCCTCGCAATGACGGTGGCGATGGCGCCTTAGTATGACCACCATCAGCCCAATTTCAATGACGCCTGAGGTAATGGCTTTCGGCTTACGCCCGCGCGCCGCGAATACCTTGTCCCTGGGTCGCAACCGGCGACGGGTGCACCGGCACGTTCCAGATCTCCTCGGCATATTCGCGGATGGTGCGGTCGGAGGAGAACCAGGCCATCCGCGCTACATTGAGGATGCTGGCTCGCGTCCAGGCCGGCATCACCTGCCAGCGCGCGTCGATGCCGCGCTGCGCCTCGTAATAGGAATCGAAATCGGCGCTCACCATGTAATGGTCGAGATAGCGCAGCGCATGCGCGATGGATTCGAACCGGCCCGGCTCGTCCGGCGAAAACACGCCCGAGCCGATCGCGTCGATGGCGCGCGCGAGCTGCGGCGATTTGCGGATCACGTCGCTTGCATCGAGCCCCTGCTTGCGGCGGATCATCACGTCGCCGGCCTCCATGCCGAAGATCGCGATGTTCTCCGCGCCGACATGGTCGCGGATTTCGATATTGGCGCCGTCGAGCGTGCCGATCGTCACCGCGCCGTTGAGCGCGAGCTTCATGTTGCCGGTGCCGGAAGCCTCCATGCCGGCGGTGGAAATCTGCTCGGACAGGTCGGCGGCGGGGATGATCACCTCGGCGAGGCTCACATTGTAGTCGGGCAGGAAGGCGACCTTCAGCCGCCCGCCGAGCGAGGCGTCATTGTTGACGACCTCGGCGACGTCATTGATCAGCTTGATGATCAGCTTGGCGTAGCGATAGCTCGCCGCCGCCTTGCCGGCAAAGATTTTGACCCGTGGCGCCCAGTCCTTCTGCGGGTCGTCCTTCATCGCCTGGTACAGTGCCACCGTCTCCAGGATATTGAGAAGCTGGCGCTTGTATTCATGGATGCGCTTGATCTGCACGTCGAACAGCGCCGACGCGTCGACCTTGACATTGATGCGCTCGCCGATCAGGCGAGCCAGCGCGATCTTGTTATGATGCTTGACCTTGCGGAATTCCTGCTGGAAGGCGTTGTCGCTGGCGCGCGCTTCGAGCCGCTCCAGCAGCGAGAAATCGTCCAGCACGCCGTCGCCGCAGACTTCGCGCAATAGTCCGGTCAGCTTCGGGTTGGCCAGCATCAGCCAGCGGCGGAAGGTGATGCCGTTGGTCTTGTTGGTGATGCGGCCGGGATAGAGGTGGTTGAGGTCGTGGAACACGGTGTCCCGCATCAGGTCGGAATGCATCGCCGAGACGCCGTTGATCCGGTGCGAGCCGACAAAAGCGAGCTGACCCATGCGCACGCGGCGCCCGCTCTTCTCGTCGATCAGCGACACCGAGGCACGGAAGTCGATATCGCCGGGCGCGCGATGTTCGGCGAGCGCAAGATGCGCCGCGTTGATGCGGTAGATGATCTCGAGATTGCGCGGCAACAGCCGCTCGAACAGCTCGACCGGCCAGGTCTCGAGCGCTTCAGGCAGCAGCGTATGGTTGGTGTAGGACAGCGTCTCGACGGTGATCTTCCAGGCCTCGTCCCAGCGGAAATTGTGCAGGTCGACCAGAATGCGCATCAGCTCGGTGACTGCGAGCGACGGATGCGTGTCGTTGAGCTGCACCGCGACTTTCTGCGACAGGTTGCGAAGCTGGCCGTCCGAGCCGAGATGACGCTTGATCAGGTCCTGCAGCGAGGCCGAGACGAAGAAATATTCCTGGCGCAGCCGCAGCTCGCGCCCCGCCGGGCTCTCGTCATTCGGATAGAGGAATTTGCAGATCGCTTCCGCACGGTTTTCCTCGGCGCTGGCGCCGACATAGTCGCCGGTGTTGAACACATCGAGCTTCAACGGATCGGGCGAGCGCGCCGACCACAGCCGGAGCGCGTTGACGTGCTGGCCGCGCCAGCCGACGATCGGGGTGTCATAGGCGACCGCCTGTACGGTCTCGGCCGGTTTCCAGATCGCCCGGTCGCGGCCTTCTTGTTCGACACGCTCGACGCTGCCGCCGAAATGGACGTGATAGGAGACTTCCGGCCGCTGGAATTCCCAGGGGTTGCCGAAAGAGAGCCAGACGTCGGGATATTCCTGCTGCCAGCCATTGTTGATGATCTGCCGGAACAGGCCGAAATCGTAACGGATGCCGTAGCCGATCGCGGGGATCGCCAAGGTCGCCATGCTCTCCATGAAGCAGGCCGCGAGCCGTCCGAGGCCGCCATTGCCGAGTGCCGCATCCGGCTCGCATTGGCGCAGTTCGCTAAGGCCGGGGCCGATATCGCCGAGCGCGGTCTCGAACACCTTCAACAGGCCCATATTGTTGAGCGCGTCGGTGAACAGGCGGCCGATCAGGAATTCGAGCGAGAGGTAATAGACCCGCTTGCGGCCGGCGTCGTAGCTCTCCTTTTCGGCCGTCAGCCAGCGGTGCACAATCCGGTCGCGCAGTGCCAGCGCCGCCGCCTTGTACCAGTCATAGCGCGTCGCCATGCTGGCCTCCTTGCCGATCGCAAGGCGCAGCTTGGTCAGGATGGCGCTCTTGATTTCAGCCACCGCGAGCTCGTCGACGGGCTGGCCGGGCACTTGTGGGTAAAACGTCGGATCTTGCACGCGTAAACCTGTGAGCTTTGTGTCCCCGCCAAAATGATACGCTGGCTAGGATAGGATAAAAACCCGCCTCCCAAGCGTTCACTGCCCAGGATTTATGCAAAGATTGGGCCGATTCGGACAGGATCAGGCTGGCCGTTTCGATGTTATAGTCCACTTAATTCGCAATCGTTCCCGGGGAGGAACCGCGTCATGACGTTGACGATCGAGCGATTGGTGATCGAGATCATCGCCGCGCTGCTGCTCGTGATTTGCGTCACCGCGACCAGCGCCGCGTTCGCCTCAGGCAAGATCGGCCGCACCGCCGACGGGCTGGGCTGCAACATCTCAATCCCGCAAAACGCCTCGCCAACCGCACGCTGCGCCGCGATCCGGCGGCAGTGCGGCGGAACGTTCTACGCCAATTACTGCGGCGAGAAGATGCTGTCGGCGGTGAACTGAGGGCGGCTGAATTTGTAGGACGGGCATAGGCGCGCTGACGCCGTATCCCCGCTGTCGTCCTGGCTTTCGCCAGGACGACAGAAGTAATTTGGCCCACTGGAACAAATTAAGAACACTTTAGCAAGCCTTTGATATACAATGGTGATTCTCGACATCGCCGACACAATATCTATGGTCTGACAGCCTTAGCGAGGACTACATGTCCACCATCGCCTTCGATCAGTTCGCTCTCACCCGCATTGCCGATTTCGCGCGCACGCTGTCGCGCCTGCATAAGGCCTCGCGCAGGCGCCGTGTCGATGACGACCAGTTCGACCGCGAGTTCAACACCGTTTGCCAGTCGGTCTGGGGCTACACCACCGACGACATTTCCGATGATCTGTTCTCGGATGCCGACCACGCCTTCCTAGATACGCTCGATGAGGCGCAGGCGCGCATCTTTGCGGCCGAGGCCGGCTACGACCTCGTCGACGACAACGGCATGCTCACGGACTGGTGGGGCTTTTGCTGGATGATCCTGGCCGAGAAGCGCGGCCTGCTCACGCCGGAAAACCGCGCCGCCGCGCGCGCTGCGATCGAGGAGAAATATCTGACCGCGCCGAATGTGATCGGCGTAATCGTGGGACGCTAATAAACCGCCGCGCGCTTGTCCCGCGACACAGCCGGCTTGGGCGCCGGCGTTGCGGCCGGCGTAATCGAGGAAGTAACCACCGAAGCATCGGCCGCGGAGACATCGTCGCGCACGGGCGCGACTTTCATCTCGCCGAGCCGGGCGCGGACCTCCGGCGTGAGGCCGGGATAAGACGACACCGGCGTGAACTCGGCCGTCTGGTCGTTGCCGACGCGCACGCCGGAATAGGCGACGAGGCCGTCGGTGGTCGCGATCACATCGCCCGGACGCAGCGAGCTATCCATGGTGAGATCGACCGGCGCGAGGCCGGCAGGGTCGCGGCCGTTGCAGGTGCAGTCGACGCGCAGCGCCTTGCGATAGGCATAGGCATTCTCGCTGTCCGCGTAGCGCTCGCCGCTCGCCGTCGTGGCGCCGTCGATGTTGGAGCCGAAATAGACCTTGGTGGCACTGGCTGGACAGAACGACTGGCACATCTGCACCGGCGAGGCGGCGGCGCGCATCAGCGGAAAATATCGGCCGTCACAAGTCCGCACGCAGAAGGAGGGACCGGAGTTCGCCACCGCGGCGCGTGGCTGTGGCGCCTGGGCCGGGTTATTGTTGAAGGGATCGGCGAAGAAGTTCGCCTGTGGCGGGGCGGACTGATGCTGCTGCTTCGGCGCGCCACCGAAGAAAAAATCGAACAGGCCTTCGGCGCAGACGGGATTGGGGGCAAAGGCGATCGGGCTCGCGATCGCAATGGCAGCGACAAGCGCGGCGTGGCGCCGCAGGCGCGGAAACGACGAACTGTTACGCAACGCTTACTCCACCCAACACTACCAACCGGGCCCAAGAAGAGTGACCCAGGCCAAGGCGTCCCGCCTTAGCTCCTGATTCACCTTAAGGCGCGATGGTAAACGAGCGGTGAGCGGGGCCGGATATTTGCGGAAAGAAATGCGGCTCTCGTGCTGCGCCGCGTCCGGGACAGGGGACTATCAGGAGTTCAAGAACTCCGCCGCCCTGTACAGCGAACGGAACGCGAGCCCGGCCTGCGCAAACGTTTCGGTGGCGCCTTCCTCGCGGTCGACCATGGTCAGCACCAGCGCGACTTCGGCGCCCTCTTCGCGCACGGCTTCGACCGCTTTCATCGCCGATCCGCCGGTCGTGGTGACATCCTCGACCACGACCACGCGCTTGCCCCTCAGGCTTTCGCCCTTGGTGAGGCCCTCGATCGCAAGCCGCGCGCCATGCTCCTTCGGCTTCTTGCGCACGAAGAAGGCCGCGATCGGATGGCCCTTGATCCAGGACAGCTGCGCGATGGCGCCCGCCAGCGGCACCGCGCCCATCTCCAGCCCACCGATGAAATCGAGCTTGTCGTCCTTCAACGCCTCATAGGTCAGCTCGGCGAGCAGCGTCGCGCCCTCGGGGTCGAGCATGGTCGGCTTGAGGTTGAAGTAGAAATCGCTCTTGCGGCCCGACGCCAGCGTGATCTCGCCGCGTCCGAAGGAGCGCTTGCGGATGATCTCGAGGAGGCGGGCGCGGTTGGCAGATTTGGACAAGGTCGTTTCCGGTCTGTTTTCAGGGAGCGGCAATTTATCGGGGCTTTCCGGCACATTCCAGCGCCGATGCCAAGCCGTCAACAGCGCTGGGCAGCCATCCCGAGAGGCCATTTGGCCGTTTTGCCGCAGGATAGGCAGGATGCTAGAGACTTGCGCCTGAACAAGAGATGAAGGGGTTTTGATGACCATCGAACTTCACACCTGGAACACGCCGAACGGCCGCAAGATCTCGGTCGCGCTGGAGGAAATGGGACTGACCTACAAGGTGATCCCGGTGAATATCAGCAAGGGCGAGCAGATGGCGCCGTCGTTCCTGGCGATCAGCCCGAACAACAAGATACCGGCGATCGTCGATCCGGAGGGCCCCGAGGGCAAGCGCGTCAGCATTTTCGAATCCGGCGCGATCCTGCTCTATCTCGGCGAGAAGACGGGTAAGTTCCTGCCCAAACCGCTGGCCGAGCGCATCCCGGTCTATGAGTGGCTGATGTGGCAGATGGGCGGCTTCGGGCCGATGCCGGGCCAGGTGCATCATTTCATCGCGCTGGAGAACGAGCAGGACCGCGCCTACGGGTTGAACCGCTACATGAAAGAAACGCGGCGGCTCTACGACGTGCTCAACAAGCGGCTGGCGAACCACGAGTTCGCCGCAGGTCCCTTGTCGGTCGCGGACTTTGCCATCCTCGGCTGGGCCTGGCGCCACCCGCGCCACAAGGTCGATCTCGACGATTTCCCGAACGTGAAACGCTGGTACGAGCAACTGATGGCGCGCCCGGGAGTGAAGCGCGGGATGGAAGCGAAGCTGGATTGAAGTTGCGCGTCGCGCCGCTTCTCCCTCTCCCCGCTCTTGCGGGGAGAGGGTTGGGGTGAGGGGCTGTCTCAACGCGAATGGTGAGAATTGGACTCGCGGAGAGCCCCCTCACCCGGATTGCTTCGCAATCCGACCTCTCCCCGCAGGCGGGGCGAGGTGAAGAAAATCAGGCCTTCCGCGCCTCGAACGCCATCCGCACGGCGAGGCCCGTGAGCACGGTGCCCATCAGATAGCGCTGCACCAGCATCCAGGTCGGTCGCTCTGCGAGGAATAGCGCAGTCGATCCGGCGCCGAGCGCGATCATCGCATTCACGCTGACGCTGATGACGATCTGGATCGAGCCCAGCACAACCGACTGAAACAGCACGCTCCCGGCCGCGGGATCGATGAACTGCGGCAGCAGCGCCAGATACAGCATCGCAATCTTCGGGTTCAGGAGGTTGGTGACGAAGCCCATCGCGAACAGCTTGCGCGGGCTGTCGACCGCGAGCTTCTTCACCTGGAACGGCGAGCGCCCGCCGGGCTTGACCGCCTGCCACGCCATCCAGAGCAGATAGGCCGCACCGGCAAAGCGCAGCGCGTCGTACGCATAAGGCACGGCGAACAACAGCGCCGTGATGCCGAACGCCGCGCACAGCATGTAGAACACAAAGCCCAGCGCCACGCCGCCAAGCGAAACGATACCGGCCGCGGCGCCTTGCGTGATCGAGCGCGAGATCAGATAGATCATGTTCGGCCCTGGTGTCAGCACCAGGCCAAGCGAAATCAGGGCGAAACCGAGCAGGGAGGATGTGGCGGGCATGTTGGGACTCGCGGGGGGATGGAAGTCATTGTAGCGCGCGAGGTGCCGCGAAACCATTCCGAAGATCGCATGGGAGATGGCCAAATATTTCAGGATGAGCCGGCGCGCCCGGTGGACAGGGCAAACCAGAAGGCGATGCCGACCAGCATCAGCGCGAAGCTGCGCCGGACGATCCGGCGGTTATTGGCGGTGACGAGGACGGATTGCAGTGAGCCCGCAAGTGCCACGATGGTCGCGTGGATCAGCGTCGCGATCGCGACGTAGATGATGCTGAGCAGCAGCGTTTGCCGCATCACGGAGCCGTTATCGGATCGGATAAATTCCGGCAGCACGGCGATGTAGAACACGGCGGCTTTTGGATTGAGGAGATTGGTGATCAGGCCGCGTCGAAACGCCGGCCATGGCCGCTCGTTGACCTCATCCGAAGAGGCCGCATTTCTGCCGATGGACCATGTGTCCCAGGCGAGCCATAGCAGATAGAGCACGCCGCCCCAGCGCAGCAGGCCGTACAGCAGGGGCGATTTATCGATAATCGTCGTCAGGCCGAATGTCGCGATGAGGCCATAGGTCATAAGTCCCAGGGCAATGCCGGCGACTGCCGCAAAGCCCGTGCGGGCGCCGCTCGATAGCGACAGCGCGGCGAGATAGGTCATGTTCGGGCCTGGCGTGATCTCAATGACCAGCGCCGTCACGACAAAGGCGAGCAGTGGACCGATCTCGTTCACGCTCGCTCCTCCGGGGAGCTCAGTGCGCCTCGTCCCAATTGTTCGCCGCACGTGCGTCGACTTGCAGCGGCAGCGAGAGCATGACGGCGGGGAAAGGCGCGTCCTGCATCACACGCTGCACCACCGGCAGCGTGGCGGCGACCTCGCCGTCCGGCACCTCGAAGATCAATTCGTCATGCACCTGGAGCAGCATCTGCGCCGAGAGCTTTTTCTCGGCGAGCGTATCTTCGATGCGGATCATGGCACGGCGGATGATGTCGGCGGCACTGCCCTGTAGTCGCGCGTTGATCGCGGCGCGCTCGTTGAAGGAGCGGATCGAGGCGTTGGAGGCCTTGATGTCGGGGTAATAGCACTTCCGGCCGAACAGCGTGCTGACATAGCCGTATCTGCGACAAAACTCTCTGGTCTCGTCCATATAGGCGCGGATGCCGGGGAAGCGCTCGAAATATTTCTTGATGTAGGCGGAGGCTTCCTCGCGCGCGATGCCAAGCTGGTTGGCGAGGCCAAACGCGGAGATGCCGTAGATGATGCCGAAATTGATCGCCTTGGCACGGCGCCGCACTTCACTCGGCATGTCCTTGATCGGCACGCCGAACATTTCGGACGCCGTCATGGCGTGAATGTCGAGACCGTCGCGGAACGCCTGGCGTAGCGACGGCACGTCGGCGATTTCAGCAAGTAGCCGCAGCTCGATCTGCGAATAGTCCGCCGACACCAGTTTGTGGCCTGGTGTCGCGATGAAGGCGCGACGGATTTTTCGGCCGTCCTCGGTGCGAACCGGGATGTTCTGCAGGTTCGGTTCGTTCGACGACAGCCGGCCCGTGGTGGTCGCGGCCAGCGCGTAGGTCGTATGCACGCGATGCGTCTGCGGATTGACGTAGGTCGGCAGCGCATCGGTATAGGTCGATTTCAGCTTCGAGACCTGCCGCCACTCCAGGATTTTCTTCGGGAAGTCGTGGCCCTGCTCGGCGAGATCGTCGAGCACCTGCGCGGTGGTTGACCACGCACCGGTCTTGGTCTTGGTGCCGCCCGGCAATGCCATCTTGCCGAAGATGATGTCGCCAATCTGTTTGGGGCTGCCGACATTGACCGGCTCGCCCGCGATCTCCTGGATCTCGGCCTCGACCCGCGCGGCCGTCTGGGCGAAATCTCCCGAGAGACGCGACAACACCTGGCGGTCGATCGAGATGCCGCGCCGCTCCATCCGCGCCAGCACGGAGACCAGCGGCCGCTCCAGCGTCTCGTACACAGTCGTCATGCGGTCGGCGACAAGGCGCGGCTTCAACACGCGCCAGAGGCGCATGATCACGTCGGCGCTTTCGGCGGAAAATTCCGTCGCCTTGTCGATCGCGACCTGGTCGAAGGTGAGCTTGCCCTTGCCGCTGCCGATCAGGTCGCCATGCGCAATCGTCGAATGGCCGAGCCACAGATCAGAGAGCGTGTCGAGGGAGTGCGCGTTGCGGCCAGCATCGAGCGAATAGCTCATCAGCTGCGCGTCGTCATAGTTGCGCAGCGTGATGCCGGCCTGCGCAAACATCACCGCGTTGAATTTGATATTGAAGCCGATCTTGAGAATGCCCGCGGATTCCAGCAGCGGCTTCAGCGCTTGCAGCGCCTCGTCTTCCCCAATCTGGTCGGGCGCGAGACCGGCGTCGAACAGGCCGGCACCGCCGCCCGCCTGCTTGTGCGCCAGGGGCACGTAAGCCGCGTCGTTCGGCGCCAGCGAAAGCGCGATGCCGCAGATGTCTGCTTGCATCGGGTCGATCGAGCTTGCCTTGGCATCGATCACGAAGCGGCCGGCGCCGCGCGCGCGGGCGATCCAGGCGTGCAACTGATCCAGCTTGTGAATGGTCTGATATTTCGTGCGATCGAACGGCAGTTTTCGCGCGGCCTCTTTGCGAGCCTCCGCGAGCGAGATCGGCGTGCCCTTGAGGCTGGACGCCTTGTCTTCCTTGCCGCCGGTACCGGTCTTCGCAGCCGCGGGCGAGGCGGCCGCGAAAAGATCGCCGGAACTGACCGCCGGCTTTGCTGGTGCAGGCGCCGCCGCGCCACCGTTCTTGCTACCGATGTCGGCCGTGACGTCAGACGGATCGATCTCGGAAAATTCCGCGACGCGCTTGGTCAGCGTCGAAAACTCCATCGCCTTGAGGAACGCGACCAGCTTGCGCGCGTCGGGCTCCTGCACCGTGAGGTCATCAAGGGGCACTTCGAGATCGACCTTGTCGTCGAGCAGCACGAGCTTGCGCGAAATCCGCGCCTTCTCGGCATTCTCGATCAGGGCCTCGCGTCGTTTCGGCTGCTTGATCTCGGTGGCGCGGAACAGAAGCTGCTCCAGGTCGCCATATTCCACAATGAGCTGCGCGGCGGTCTTGATGCCGATGCCGGGCACGCCGGGCACGTTATCGGTGGAGTCGCCGGCCAGCGCCTGCACTTCGACCACCTTCTCCGGCGGCACGCCGAATTTCTCGATCACCTCTGGGATACCGATGCGGCGATCCTTCATGGTGTCGAACATCACGACCTTGTCGGTCACGAGCTGCATCAAGTCCTTGTCGGAAGACACAATGGTCGTGCTGGCGCCGCGCTCGGTCGCGAGCCGCGCATAGGTCGCGATCAGATCGTCGGCTTCGAAACCGTTCTGCTCCAGGCAAGGCAGGTCGAAGGCGCGCACCGCGTCGCGGATCAAGCCGAATTGCGGGATCAGATCATCCGGCGCCGGCGGCCGGTGCGCCTTGTAGTCGGGATAGAGCTTGTTGCGGAAGGTGATTTCCGACTTGTCGAAGATGATGGCCAGATGCGTCGGCCGGTTGTCCTCGGGCATGTCGCGGAGCAGCTTCCACAGCATGTTGCAGAAGCCGAGCACGGCATTGACCTGCAGCCCGTCGGATTTGCGGTTGAGCGGCGGCAGCGCGTGATAGGCGCGGAAAATATAGGACGAGCCGTCGACCAGGAAGACGTGGTCGCCCTTGGCGGAAGCTTTCTCTTGGGCTTTCGCGGGCGCTGTGGCGGGAACCGGCTTGGCGGCGGGTTTTGGAGCGGCTGCTTTTTGCGGGGATTTCGGCATGGCGGCAATGTAGGGATTTTTGCCGCCATTGACACCCGTCTCTGCCGCGTCGCGCACCGGATTTTTAGCTTGTCATCGTGGTTTGAGGCAGTTCACGAGGAATTCCATCACCGCGCGCACGGCAGGGACCTGGCGTAGGTCGCGATGCACCACAAGCCAGACGTCACGGTTGATCGGCTTCTGCGTCACGACATGGCGTTGCAGGCGAGGATCGCCGTCGCCGAGATAGTGCGGCAACGCGGCGATGCCGAGGCCGGAGCGAGCGGCAGCGACCTGTGTTTCCAGATCATTGGTGCGCAGCACGACTTCGCGTTCGCCGATGATCGTGCTGAGCCAGACCTCCTGCGGCGACTCGGCCATGGAGGCGTCATAGCCGATGAATGCGAAGGCGTGGGGCGGCGTTTTTTCCAGATAGGCCGGTGCGCCATAAAGGCTGAAGCCGAAACTGCCGATCCTGCGCACGAACAGGCCGGCCTCGGCGGGACGCATCAGCCGCAGCGCCACGTCCGCCTCTCGGCGACTGAGCGATGCGCGGCGCTTCTCGCCGATCAGCTTGAGACGGATACCAGGGTGCAGGTGTCGCAACCGGACCAGTTGCGGGGCGATCACCGAGCTTGCGAAGTTTGGTGGTGCGCTGATCGAAACCTCGCCATCAATGCCGGGTTTTGCAGCTTGCGCCGCGCGGCCGAGCGCGAAGGCGGCCTCTTCCATCGGGGCAGCGACGGTGGCGATGCGTTTTCCGTCCTCGGTCAGCGTCGTGGTTCGTGCGCGGCGGTCGACCAGCTTGAGCCCGGTGGATGTTTCCAGCGCCGCCACCCGCCGCGCCACGGTGGCGTGGTCGACGCCGAGCGTGCGGGCCGCCGCGGAGAGCGTGCCTTCGCGCGCCAGTGCCACGAAGTGGCGAATATCCTCCCAATCTGACATTGTGCAAAATCTCACAACTAGAATGAAGATTTGGGCAGTTTCGCATATCCCCTGCGGTCGCCATAGTCCTGGCCGCATAGATAGAAAGGGAAATTTCATGGCCACGACCAAGGTCGTTCGCGTCAGGACACCTGGCGGCGTCGAGCAGTTCGAGATCGCAGATGTGGAATTGCCGCCGCCTGCCGACGGTGAGATACGCCTCCGCCAGACCGCGATTGGCGTGAACTATGTCGACGTCTACCAACGATCCGGGCTCTATCCGATGCCACCGGCCAATATTCCAGGTGTCGAAGGTGTCGGGGTGGTTGCCGGCGTCGGCCCCCACGTCACGTCGATTTCGGTCGGCGACCGCGTCGCCTATGCGGGTGCGCCGGTGGGCGCTTACGCGTCGGAACGCAACTTGCCCGCCTGGCGCGCCATCCAGTTGCCATCAGCGCTTTCGGACGTGCAAGTCGCCTCCGTGTTCGTCAAGGGGATCACGGCGCACATGTTGCTGCACCGGGTCTATCCGGTCGGTTCCGGCACGACGATATTGGCGCACAGCGCGGCCGGTGGGCTCGGTCAGCTTCTGACCCGCTGGGCCGTGCATCTCGGCGCAACCGTGATCGGCACCGTTGGTTCAGAAGCCAAGGCCGAGATCGCGCGTCAGGCCGGCGCGCGGCATGTCATTGTCGGGCGCGACGCCGATTTTGCGGCTCGGGTGGCCGAATTGACCAATGGGCGTGGTGTCGATGTCGCCTATGACGGCGTGGGCGGTGCGACGCTGGCCAAAACGCTCGCCTGCGTTCGGCCATTCGGAGTGGTGGCGAGCATCGGCCAGTCGGGCGGTCCGATTCCGCCGCTCGACGTGCTCGATCTCGGGCCGCGTCGAAGCCTGATGCTCGCCCGCCCGAGTGTGATGGCCTACATGAACGACACGGCTGCCTATGCCGTCGCCGCGGAGGCCGTGCTCACCGCAATCGCCGGCGATGTATTGAGGGTAACCGGCAAGGCCTATCGCTTGAGCGAAGCGGGACAGGCGCACGCCGAGCTCGAAAGTGGCCGCACCAGCGGTGCGCTGTACCTGGAAGTCTGACCGTTCGACTATTCCGCCGCTTGCAGCTTGGGCGCGGCCTTTTTCGGCGCGATCCAGAACGCGTCGGGGCGTTCGAACAGGAAGTTCGCACGCGCCCACAGCGCGGCACGCCAGATCAACAGCGAGCCGGCAACGCCGACCACCGTGACGATCACCGAGACCAGGCCGATGTCGTGGACGATCCCGGTCTTGAGCAGCAGCGTTCGCGTCGAGGCCATCGGCAGGAAGAAGGCGAGATAGATCACGATCGAATGCTCGCCGCAGAAGCGCAGGAAGTTGAGCCAGTGCATGAGCGCGAGCAAGGTGCCGATGATGATGATCGCGCAGGCCCCACTCAATCCTAGCGCCAGCGAGATGATCGGCTCTTCGCTGACGCCGATCGCCGCAAGCGAACCATTGACGAACGCCCACAGTGCGAGGCCGCCGAGCGCCATCACCGGATACGCCCGCGCCCGGCTCGATAGCGCGAAGACGTAATCGGCAAAGAGATAGCCGGAATAGATGTAGACGAATCGCGCGCAGAATTCGTCGATCGCGGTCCAGCCGGTCGCGACATGCGCGCTCTCGAGCAATGCGGCCGCACCCCAGACCAGAATCGCTGGCACATTGCGTGTCAGTTTTATGACAACGAAGAAAATCGGCAGCAGGTAGATGAACCAGAGTGTTCCGAACGGCTCGATGAAGGATTCCAGATATTCGACGCCGACATGGGGCCAGCCTTGTTCCGCGGCAAAGGCGGGCGCCTTGAAGCCGAACTGGATCGTCACCCACAGCACGTAGAAATAGGCGAAGTGCACGACCTTGCGGTCGAGATAAAGCCGCCAGTCCCGATCGATCACGAAGGCTAAGAAAAGCCCGGAAATCAGGAAGAAGTCGGGCATGCGGAACGGTTTGGCGAACATCACGACCGCATGCATGAAGCCGGTTTCGCCGGCGGCCAGTTCGACCCCCAGCACCGAATGCATCATCACCACCATGACGATGCAGATGCCCTTGGCGTAGTCGACCCAGTCGACGCGGGCCTCGGCCTTTGTGCCGTTTGCAGTCATCCCTGTCTCTCTTCGGCGCGTTAACGCGTCATCATGGGGCGAAGCGGTTTCTGTCCCCTTTATTCATTCAAGGGATATGCCGTTTTTGCCCTTCCCCCTATGCGGGCAAATGTTTTAAGAGGCGGTCGCATTAACCATTAGGGACGGGTTATTCCATGCGGATTGCCATGATTGGCACGGGCTATGTGGGGCTGGTCTCCGGCGCCTGCTTTGCGGATTTCGGCCACCAGGTTACCTGCGTGGACAAGGACTCGAGCAAGATCGAAGCCCTGCACCGGGGCGAGATTCCGATCTTCGAGCCCGGACTCGACATGCTGGTGGCGTCGAACGTCAAGGCCAAGCGGATCGATTTCACCACCGACCTCAAGGGACCGGTGGCGGAGGCCGATGCCGTGTTCATCGCGGTCGGCACGCCGTCGCGCCGCGGCGATGGTCATGCGGACCTCTCTTACGTCTACGCCGCCGCGCGCGAGATCGCGGCAGCGCTGAGCGGGTTCACGGTGGTGGTGACCAAATCGACCGTGCCCGTCGGCACCGGCGACGAGGTGGAGCGGATCATCCGCGAAACCAATCCGTCCGCTGATGTCGTGGTCGCGTCCAATCCGGAGTTCCTGCGCGAGGGCGCTGCGATCCGCGATTTCAAATTCCCCGATCGCATCGTGGTCGGCACCGAGGACGAGCGCGGCCGCAAGGTGCTCAGCGATGTCTACCGGCCGCTGTCGTTGAACCAGGCGCCGTTGATGTTCACCAAGCGTCGCACCGCGGAACTGATCAAATACGCGGCGAACGCGTTCCTCGCGACCAAGATCACCTTCATCAACGAGATGGCCGATCTTGCGGAGAAGGTCGGCGCGGATGTGCAGGAGGTGGCGCGCGGCATCGGGCTCGACAACCGCATCGGCAGCAAGTTCCTGCATGCAGGTCCCGGCTTCGGCGGCTCGTGCTTCCCGAAAGACACCCGCGCCCTGGTCAAGATCGCGCAGGATTATGACGTGCAGCTTCGCATTGTCGAAGCGGTGCTGAGCGTCAACGACAACCGCAAGCGCGCGATGGCGCGCAAGGTGTCGAACGCCGTAGGCAGCTCGCTGCGCGGCAAGACAGTGGCCGTGCTCGGCCTCACCTTCAAGCCCGACACCGACGATATGCGCGAGTCGCCGTCGATCCCGCTGGTCACGGGCCTCCTCGACATGGGCGCCAGGGTCCGAGCGCATGATCCGGTCGGCATGGAACAGGCGCGCAAGGAACTGCCCAACATCGAATATGTCGACGACCCCTATGACTGCGTCAAAGGCGCGGATGCGATGGTGGTGGTCACCGAGTGGGTGCAGTACCGTACGCTCGATCTGGAGCGGCTGAAGCAGGAGATGGCGCAGCCGGTCGTGATCGATTTGCGCAACATCTACCGGCCTGAAGACATGGAAGCCAACGGCTTCACGTACGAGAGCGTCGGCCGTCCGCCGCTGGAGCGGAAAACGTAATGCGCCTTTCTTCCCTTCTCCCCTTGTGGGAGAAGGTGGCGTAGGCGGCCTTCGGCCGCCGTTCTTAGAGCTAGAACGCCGATGCTTTGCATCGGCTACGGCGCCGGATGAGGGGTCTGCATCCGCGGAGACATACCCCTCACCCGTCTTCGCTTCGCGAAGCCACCCTCTCCCACAAGGGGAGAGGGGAAGAGGAGCCTTGATTGCCCCGAAGCTTCGACACGCCCCTTCCGATCGACGCGGTGCTCGACGATCTCGCGCGCACGCTCGAACGGAACAACGCCGCCGTGCTGGTGGCGCCGCCCGGCGCCGGCAAAACGACGCGGGTGCCGCTGGCGCTGCTCGATGCGGCCTGGGCCAAAGGAAAGAAGATCATCGTGCTGGAGCCGCGGCGGATCGCGGCGCGCGCCAGTGCCGAGCGGATGGCGAAGACGCTGGGCGAACGCGCGGGCGAGACCGTCGGCTATCGCGTCCGCTTCGGCTCTAAGATATCGCGTGCGACGCGGATCGAGGTCGTCACCGAAGGCATTTTCTCGCGCCAGATCCTCGACGACCCCGAGCTCGATGGTGTTGCCGCCGTGCTGTTCGACGAGTTTCACGAGCGCTCGCTCGATGCCGATCTGGGCCTCGCTCTGGCGCGCGATGCGCAAACCGGCTTGCGCGAGGATTTGCGGCTGCTGGTGATGTCGGCTACGCTCGACGGCGCGCGGGTCGCTGAGCTGCTCGGTGATGCGCCGGTGGTCGAAAGCGAGGGCCGCGCCTTTCCGGTCGAGACGCGCTATCTCTCGCGCAAGATCGATGTGCCGCTGGAGCGGCAGATGGCGGATTCGATCGCGACTGCGCTGCGCGCCGATCCCGGCTCGGTGCTGGCGTTCCTGCCCGGTGCGGCCGAAATCCGGCGCACCCAGAACTTCCTTGGGGAACGTGTGCAGGATGCTTCGACCGAGATCGTGCCCTTGTTCGGCGCGCTCGATGCTGATGTACAGGACCGCGCGATTGCGCCAGCGCCAAAGGGGAGCCGCAAGGTGGTGCTGGCGACGTCGATCGCCGAGACCTCGCTCACCATCGAGGGCGTGCGCATCGTGGTCGATTCGGGCCTCGCACGCGTGCCGCGCTATGAGCCCGACATCGGACTGACGCGGCTGGAGACCGTGCGCGCCTCGCGCGCAGCGGTCGATCAGCGCCGCGGTCGCGCCGGCCGCACTGAGCCCGGCATCTGCTATCGCCTGTGGGACGAGCCACAGACGGCGTCGCTCGCCGCCTATACCCAGCCGGAAATCCTCTCGGCCGATCTTTCCTCGCTGGTGCTCGATCTCGCGCAATGGGGCGTCAGCGATCCCGCGACGCTCGCCTTCCTAGACCCGCCGCCGGCGCCGGCGCTGAAGGAGGCCAGGAGCCTGCTGGAAGAACTGGGCGCGCTCGATGCCGATGGCCGCATCACGGCTGAAGGCAAGCGCCTGCGCGCGCTGGCGCTGCCGCCGCGGCTGGCGCGCATGATCGTGGACTCCGATGCTTTTGGCCTGGGCGAGAGCGCCGCGGAGATCGCGGCAATTCTCACCGAGCGCGGGCTTGGCGGCGACAGTGTCGATCTCGACCATCGCCTCGATCAATTCCGCCGCGACCGCTCGCAGCGTGCGTCCAGCGCGCGCGATCTCGCCCGCCGCTGGGCCTCGCAGGTGGCGTCCTCGTCGTCGCGGGAGGAGGCGGAGCTATCGACCGGCGTGATGCTCGCCTTCGCTTTCCCCGATCGCGTCGCGAAGAATCGCGGCAATGGCAGCTTTGTGCTCGCCAATGGCCGCGGCGCTGCGGTCGAGCGGACATCGTCGCTGGCACGCGCGCCCTATATCGCGGTCGGCGAGCTCACCGGCACGGCGGCGGCCGGCCGCATCCTGCTCGCGGCGCCGATCACACAGGAGGAGATCGAGGCGAAATTTGCCGACCACATCGAAGCCACCGACGAAATCAGCTTCGATCGCGGTGCGCTTGCCTTGCGTGCGCGACGCAAGAAAACGCTGCATGCGATCACGCTGTCGGAAGCGCCGCTGGCGCTGTCGCCTTCGGCGGAGACCGCGCGCATCTTTGCCGATGGCTTGATCGGCGCCGGGCTTGACAAATTGCCGTGGTCAAAATCAGCCAAGCAATGGCGCGACCGCGTGATATTCCTGCGCAAGGCGGAGGGCGAGAGCTGGCCCGATCTGTCCGACGATGGGCTGATTGCGAGCGCCGCGGATTGGCTGGTGCCGGCGCTCTATGACAAGACCTCCCTGAAGGACTTTTCCGTCGGCGACCTGTCGGAGGCATTGCTGACGCTGCTGCCCTGGGAATTGCGTGCACGGCTCGAACGCGAGGCGCCGACCCATTTCGAGGCGCCGACCGGCACCATGCTCGCAATCGATTATGAGGCCGAGCAGGGGCCCACGATCGCAGTGCGGCTGCAGGAGCTGTTCGGGCTCAATACCCATCCCTCGATCGCCAAGGGCAAGGTGCCGCTGGTGCTCGAGCTGTTGTCGCCGGCGCAGCGGCCGGTGCAGGTCACGCGCGACCTGCCCGGTTTCTGGCGCGGCAGCTATGCCGCCGTCCGCTCCGACCTGCGCGGCCGCTATCCCCGCCATCCCTGGCCCGAGGACCCCGCCAGCGCCATGCCGACGCGGCGGGTGAAGCCGCGCGGGACGTGAGCCGTTAACCCTTCACTCATCCTTTTCGCGAAAATGGCTGCCTCGGCCGTGGCCCCGTAGTCGCCCGGTCGTGGGCGGCGTGGTGAAATCGGCAGCTAGTTCCCCAGTGAGTGTGGCGTCATGCGTAACATTGTGATCACCGCTGCTATCATGGCCGGTCTTGGCGTCTTCATGTCGCAGATGGCCGACAAATTGACGCCAGCCTCGGCCTCCACCAGCAGCGTCAGGCAGACCGCGATGGTCGCCACGCCATCGCAGGCCGGCCTTCGCAGCCTCAACATTCCCCGCGATCCGCGCGGTCATTTCCAGACCGACGGCCGCATCGACGGTCAGCGTATTACCTTCATGGTCGATACCGGCGCCTCCGTCGTCGCGTTGAACGAATCTTCCGCCGCACGCTTCGGCCTGCGTCCGACGCCCGGCCAATATACGGCGAATGTCTCCACCGCCAACGGCACCGTGAAGGCGGCGCCGGCCCGTATCGAAATTCTCGATGTCGGCGGCCTGATCGTGCGCGATGTCGCTGCCATGGTGCTGCCCGACGAGGCGCTGTCGGAAAACCTGCTCGGCCTGTCCTTCCTTTCCAAGCTCAAGCGCTTCGAATACGCCAACGGCCAGATGGTGCTGGAGCAGTAATTCGCTCAAGCTTGGTAGCTGAAATCGTAAGCTTGGCAAATCCTTGGCGTAGCCGCGGCTAAACGCGCCAGCATTCGTCTTCCCCTTTTTGCCCGCAACGGCTAATGCCTCGTGACACCTTCTCCGCGTCACGAGGTCCTGATGTTCCCCAAGCCGAAATCCGTGCTGCAGCCCAACAGCTATGCCTTCGAATCCGAGCCGATGGTGAAGGCGACGGGTTTCCGCGAATATGACGCGCGCTGGCTGTTCAACAAGGAAATCAACCTGATGGGCGTGCAGGCGCTCGGCATGGGGCTGGGCGCGCTGATCATGGAACTTGGCGTCCGCCAAGAAATCGTGACCGCCCACGATTTCCGCGGCTATTCGGCCTCGATCAAATATGCGCTGATTTCAGGCCTGATGGCGGCCGGCTGCAAGGTGCATGACATCGGGCTTGCGGTGACGCCGATGGCCTATTTCGCGCAGTTCGATCTCGACGTGCCCTGCGTTGCCATGGTCACCGCCTCGCACAACGACAATGGCTGGACCGGCGTGAAAATGGGCGCCAACCGGCCGCTTACCTTCGGCCCCGACGAGATGACGCGGCTGAAGCAGATCGTGCTCAATGCCGAGTTCAAGAACAAGGCCGGCGGTTCCTACGTCTTCCATGAGAATTTTCCGGCGCGCTACATCGCCGATCTCACCAACCGGCCGAAGCTGAAGCGCAAGCTCAAGGTGGTAGTCGCCTGCGGCAACGGCACCGCGGGCGCGTTCGCGCCGCAGGTGATGGAGAAGATCGGCTGCGAGGTGATTCCGCTCGACACCGAACTCGATCACACCTTCCCGAAATACAATCCAAATCCCGAAGACATGGAAATGCTGCACGCGATCCGCGACGCGGTGCTCGCGCACAAGGCCGATGTCGGCCTCGGCTTCGATGGTGACGGCGATCGCTGCGGCGTGGTCGACAATACCGGCGAGGAGATCTTCGCCGACAAGGTCGGCGTGATGCTGGCGCGCGACATGTCGGCGATCCACAAGAATGCGCAATTCGTGGTCGACGTGAAATCGACCGGGCTGTTTCTCACCGATCCCGTGCTGCAAAAGCAGGGCGCCCACACCACCTACTGGAAGACCGGCCATTCCTACATGAAGCGCCGCACCAACGAGCTCGGTGCGCTTGCCGGCTTCGAGAAGTCCGGCCACTTCTTTTTCAACAAGCCGCTCGGCCGCGGCTATGACGACGGTTTGGTCTCGGCGATCGCGGTCTGCGACATGCTCGACCGCGCGGGAGCCAAATCAATGGCCGATCTGAAAGACGCGCTGCCCAAGACCTGGTCGTCGCCGACCATGTCGCCGCATTGCGCCGACGAGGTGAAGTACGGCGTCGTCGACGCGGTGGTGAAGCATTTCGAGGCAGCGCAGAAGAAGGGCGAGAAGCTTGCCGGCCAGCCGATCCGCGATCTCGTCACCGTCAACGGCGTGCGCGTCACGGTCGAGGACGGAAGCTGGGGCCTGGTGCGCGCGTCCTCCAACAAGCCGGAGCTTGTCGTCGTGGTGGAAAGCCCGGTCTCGGAGAGGCGCATGCGCGACATGTTCGAGCTGATCGACGGCGTGCTGCGCACCCATCCCGAGGTCGGTGAATACAATCAGAAGATTTGAGGGGGAGGGGCACGGGCCCTTTCCCAGCTTCCGCTGTCATGCCCCGCGAAAGCCGGGCATCCAGTACGCCGCGGCCTATCGGCTCAAACACTGCTGTCTCTCGAATAATGGATCACCCGCTCCAGTGCGCAAATTGCGCACAAGGCGGGTGATGACAGTGACCGTCAATCGAGCGGCTTGCTTGCAGGGCTTACGCCGCCACCAGCGTTTTGATGAAGCCGCCGACCTCCGCCTTCAGCCGGTCGGATTGCGACGACAATCCATTCGCAGCGTCGAGCAGGCGCGAAGCGGCGGCGCCGGCTTCGTCCGACGCGCGGGTGACGTTCTGGATGTTGCTGCTGACTTCGCGCGTGCCGCTGGCGGCCTGCTGCACATTGCCGGCGATCTCGCGCGTCGCCAGGCCCTGCTGATCCACGGCGCCGGCGATCTCGCTGGAGATCCGGTCGATCTCGGCAATGGTGCTGCCGATCGCCTGGATCGCATGGACGGCGTCGCCGGTCGCGGCCTGGATGTCCTGTACCTGTGCCGAAATCTCTTCGGTCGCCTTCGCGGTCTGGTTCGCCAGCGCTTTCACTTCGCTCGCCACCACGGCAAAACCCTTGCCGTGCTCGCCGGCCCGTGCCGCCTCGATGGTCGCGTTGAGCGCCAGCAGATTGGTCTGGTTTGCGATGCTCTGGATCAGCGTGACCACTTCACCGATCTTCTGCGTGCCGGCGGCAAGCCCTTCGACCACCGTATTGGTGCGGCGCGCCTCTTCGGCGGCCTTGCCGGCGATCTCGGCTGAACGCGTCACCTGCTGGGCGATGTTGTTGATCGAGGCGGTCAGCTCTTCGGTTGCGGCTGCGACCGTCTCGACATTGCTCGAAGCCTGCATCGAGGCTGCCGCTACCGCCGTGGTCTGACGGGCCGTCTCGGCGTTGCTAGTCGACATCGAGGACGACATACCCTGCATCTCGGAGGCTGCCACCGCGACCGCCTCGACAATGCCGCCGATCTTGCGCTCGAAGCCGGCCGCGAGCTCGCGTCTTGCGGCATCGCGGTCGTGCTTGGCTTGCCGCTCGGCTTCGCTGCGCTCGTTGTTGGCGCGCGCTTCGGCGGCCTGTGCCGTTTCGGCTTCCGCGGTCTTGCGGGCGGCGGTGTCAAACAGCTGCCCAAGTTTGAGGGCGAGCGCGATTAGCACGCCGGCTTCGATCAGGAGGATCACGGCGTGCAGCACGACGCGGCCAAAGTCACCGCCGCCGGGATAGATCGCGGCGGGCAGGATGAAGTTCAGCGTGAGATGATGAAGCGCGACGGCCACCGTGCCGGCCAGGATCGGCCGATAGTCGCAATAGGCGACAAGGCAGGCGAGCGCGGCGAAGAAGTACATGTGCATGTCGAGCTGCCAGGGATGCCCCGACATCTGGTACACCAGCAACGACACGTCGGCCATGATGGCGACCGCGAAAATCAATCGGGTCGAAAGTCCGTTGCCGGAAAGCGTCCACGAGGCGGTCGCTGCGATCGCCATCGCGACGATGAGCAGGCAGGGCAGCAGCCAATCAGTGCCGCGCATCATGCCGATCACCGCCGAGAGCGGCACATGGAGCCAGAGCATCGCGAGCAGGACTTTGCTGGTGGTGTCGCGCAAAATTGACAGGTCATCGCTCTCGATGTTCATTCCCGGTTCCTCAATCAATTACTTCGAAAGACAGGCGGCGATTGCCTGCGGATCCATGGCGAGCCAGGCGCCGGCGTTGCGAAGCCGGTTCAGTCCGTCATGTTGGTCTGGCCGTACCACCAGAAGCGACGGCACTGCCGTCATTCTGATGATCGCGGCATCGGCGGAAGCGGCAGCGTTAAACGTTTGCTCGGTGCTCCACCATGGCGGAAAAGCCACGGCCACAATTTCGGTCCCTGGACGGACCTGCAATGACAACGCGGCGATCGCGACAAAACTTGCGATCAACAGCGCTGTGGCGTTTAGCCAAGCGGGCCATTTCGATGTTGAGATGGTTCTGTCCCGCTCCATCGCGCGCTAGGATACGCGCGCCGAACTAATGCGCGGTAAATGTCAGGTTACTTTTAAAAGTGTGGGCGTAAAATTTTACCGCTGCGAGCGCGTTGCCCGCAGCGGACCATCAACAGCGATGAACGAAAGCGGCGTTAGGCTACCGCCGGCACAGGCAGCGCGGTGATTGACTTGATCTTCTCCATCGCAAAGCGCGATGTGACGTTCTTCAGCGGCACGCTCGCGATCAGCTTCTTGTAGAAGACGTCATAGGCCTGCATGTCCGCGACCACGACGCGCAGCATGTAATCGACGTCGCCGGCCATGCGATAGAACTCCATCACTTCGGGCATGGCACTTACGGCTTCGGCGAATTTTTTCAGCCAGGCTTCCGAATGATCGGCGCTCTCGACCGAGACGAACACGGAAATGCCAAGCCCGATCTTGTTCTGGTCGACCAGAGCGACGCGGCGCAGGATCACGCCGTCGGCTTCCAGGCGCTGGATGCGCTTCCAGCAGGGCGTGGAGGACAGTCCCACCCGGTCGCCGATTTCGGCCACCGAGAGCGAGGCGTCCTCCTGCAGCACCATCAGGATCTTGCGGTCGATGGCGTCGAGGCGGCGGTTGGTTTCGTGAAGCTGAACAGCAGCATCGGTCATGAGAATAAAGTTCCATATACGGGGTTGCATTACCTCATATATAGAAAAATCTTCTATAGCAAGCCCCGTTTCACGCCATCGGGGCCGGTGAGGCCGCCCGCCCCTTCCGCAAAAGCTCTTCAACTTCAATGCGTTGCGGGGCGGCAAAGGCGCCCCCGAAGCGCGTGCATTTCAGCGCTGCAGCGGCGGAGGCGAATCGGAGCGCCTCGTTCAGCTCCTGCCCCTCGGTGATGGCGAGCGCAAAGGCGCCATGGAAGATATCGCCGGCGCCCAGCGTATCCACGGTGTGAACCGGGAAGGCTGGCGTCTCCTTCAGCTCGCCGTCTGCGTCGAGCCAGATCGTGCCGCGGGGCCCGCGGGTGCCGGCGAGGAAGGATGGCGTGAGCCTGGCGAGCTTCTTCAGCGCCTCGCCCTCGTCGCTCTCGCCGGCGGTCTCCTGCAACGGCTCGCTCGAGAACACCAGATGCGTGGAGGCCGTGAGCAGGCCCTCGCGCAACGACATGGCGCGGTCGACATCGACGATCACGGGAATGCCGCGCCGGACGGCTTCAGTGCAGAGATCGGTGCAGAACTCCGCGCAGCGGCTTTCGGTCAGCACCGCGGCGCAGTCCTCCAGCAGCACGTCGGCCGACGGCAGCGTAACCTTCCACAATTCGGGATCGCGGAAGGTCACTGTGGTGCGTTCGCCGGTCGGATCGATCATGATCGCCGACAGCGGCGTCACCAGGCCTCGCATATGCACGAGGTGCTTGGCGTCGATGCCCCCATGCGCGAGCTGGTCGAAAATGTAGCGGCTCGCGGTCTCGCGCGCATCGCCCATCGGTCCGCAAATCGAGGCGCGGCCGCCAAGCCGCACGATGCCGATTGCGGCATTGAGCGAATTGCCGCCGCAGATCTCCTCGAAGTGGGTGGCGTTCTCCTTCGATCCGCGCGCCG
>Ga0210384_10000959_pt1 | contig 41384 bp, 31 predicted proteins | sample IncBWH2MmetaG_FD_160574 | JGI IMG/M metagenome (GOLD analysis project Ga0210384, IMG submission 160574) | Forest soil microbial communities from Barre Woods Harvard Forest LTER site, Petersham, Massachusetts, United States - Inc-BW-H-2-M | ecosystem: Environmental > Terrestrial > Soil >...
TGGTGATGCTTCGATCACATGGCCAAACAACTCTTCGGCACCGATGGCATTCGCGGAATTCCCGGCGAATCCCCGCTGGACGACGCGACGCTCGAGCGCACCGGGCGCGCTCTGGGCGAATACCTGCGCTCGCAGAGTGACGTGCAGGGGGATAGCCCGCGAGTGTTGATCGGTCGCGACACACGCGAATCCGGGCCGCACATCGCCGACCACATCGCAGGTGGCCTGGTGGCGGCTGGCGCGCAACCTGTTTCCGCGGGCGTGTTAACCACGCCGGGAGTGGCATGGCTGGTGAATCGCGAAGGATTTGCCGCCGGCGTGGTGATTTCCGCTTCGCACAATCCATATCATGACAACGGCGTGAAATTGATTTCATCTTCCGGCATGAAATTTCCCGATGAAGTGGAAGCTCAACTCGAGAAATCCATCCTCTCCGCCAGCGGCTCTGTTCCCGGTGCGGGCACGGTGCACCCGAAAGTCGATGAAAAGCTGCACGAAGATTATCTCGGCGGGCTGCGGGAAGCTGCGATTGCAGGCGCGAAATTCGCGGGAATGAAAATCGTCCTCGATTGCGCCAACGGCGCCGCGAGCACACTGGCCCCGCGGCTGTTTCGCTCGCTCGGCGCAGACGTGGTGGCCATGAATGACGCGCCGAATGGAAAAAACATCAATGCCGGGTGCGGATCGCTGCATCCGGATGCCATGCAGAAGCGGGTGGTGGAAAGCGCGGCGGCGCTGGGCGTGGCATTCGATGGCGACGCCGATCGCGCCATCTTTGCCAGCGCGTCTGGAAAACTGATAGATGGCGATGGGGTTCTGCTCGTGGCCGGACGCTATTTGCAATCGGCGCGTAAGCTGAAGGGTAATGTGATTGTGGGTACCACCATGGCCAACCTGGGGCTTGAGCGCGCGCTGGATAAATCCGGACTGAAGCTTGTGCGCACCGACGTCGGCGACCGCTACGTGCTCGAGGAAATGCGCCGCATCGGCGCCAACCTGGGCGGCGAGCAGTCGGGTCACATTTTATTTCTGGACGACGCGACCACCGGTGACGGAATGTTGACGGCTGTGAAAATCGCGTCCATCGTCTCGATAGCCGGCCCGCTGGATGCCTTGGTAGCGGACCTGAAGATTTTTCCACAGAAAATCGTGAACGTGCGCGTGCAATCGAAGCCGCGGCTCGAAACGCTTCCGGAAGTCTCCCGCGTCCTGGCTGAGGCGGAGAAGTCGCTCGGCAATTCCGGCCGTGTGGTGCTGCGGTATTCGGGCACCGAGCCGCTCGCGCGCGTGATGGTGGAAGCCGAGCGCGAAGAAGATGTCCGCCGCTGGACCGACTCCCTCGCCTTCGCCCTCCGCTCCGCCATCGGCGCATAGCAAAAACCCTGCAAGAAATTCTTCGTCCGCCGTTCTCATCTCATGACGACGCCTACTTCGATAGATCGGACCCCCGCCGTGAGCATTACCCGCTCGACTGCCTGGGGCGTAGCTGTTGCCCTGGTAGTCCTGATGCTCGCCGGACTAAGTGTGCTGAAGCTGATTAGATCTCGGGAGACGGCCGACCTGGCTACGCGGACGGTTTCGCAGAACTACACTACAACGGAGATCGGTTCATCATTACCCTCTCCAACCGCTCCTTATTCAGGCCATGCACGCAAGCTGGAGGTAGCCACCACGGACGGTTCGGAAGAACAGCCTGACCAGCAAGACCCTCAAACTGGCCAGGAGGGTCCGCTCATTGCGCGCACAGCATCGCTTTCCATCATCGCAAAAGATTTCAGTTCTGTAGAAGCAGCGGTCAAAGCCATCACCGCTCACTATCACGGTTACATCGCCGAGCTCTCCACCTCTTCTCCTCAAAATTCGGCGCGCACAATCACGGTAACACTGCGCATTCCCTCCTCGCAGCTTGAAGCCGCGCTCACGGAACTGAAGCAGTTGGGCCGCGTCCAGCAGGAGTCGCAAGCCGGCGAAGACGTCACCAAACAATACGTCGATCTCGGCGCGCGTCTGAAGAATTCTCGCGCCACGGAGCAGCGTCTGCTCAACGTGCTGCGCAACAATGCCGGAAAAGTGAAGGACATCCTCGAAACCGAAAAAGAAATCGAACGCGTCCGCGGTGAAATCGAACAGATGGAAGCCGATCAGCGCGCTCTCAAGACGCGCATCGACTTCGCCGGCTTGCAGCTTTCACTCACGGAAGACTTCAAGGCCAGCCTCCAGGTTGCGCCTCCTTCGACGATGACCCGCCTGCACAACGCGGTTGTTCAGGGCTACCGTGACTTGGCCGAGGGCGTAATCAGCGTGGCCGTGGGTTCGCTCGAAGCTGGTCCCACTCTGCTCCTGTGGGCCGGGATCCTGTTTTTCCCGGCGCGTTGGGTATGGAAGCGCTGGCTCCGCGCCAGGTTTGTGAAGCCGTCCGCTGCAGACGCGGTCTGACTCATTCGAGCTCGCGCGCTAACGCGGCACGATTCCTCCGAACTCTTCCAAAGGACATAGATAGTCCCGTCCATAGATTTAATAAATTGGAGACATGCGCGTCGGAATGTAAAGGCCCACAAGGTCTGATGCCCCTAAGTCTTGCCGCCACAATCGGCTGTGCAATCTGTTGAAAAGCATATGCCGTGGCAACATTCGTGCAATCTGGATGCGCGGCTGTCTCTTATCCCGGGGTGGGCCGGTTTCGCCGCGCCGAAACCGGAATCTTGGGGGTAGAGCAAATTAGGGGGCTCGAAAGAGCCCCCTTTTTATTTGTGTGCACCGCCTGACATGTGCAAGTAGGTTGAAGTGAGCGCTACGTCTCCGCCTGCCAGAGGGGGGTGCTGCATTCTTCGCAGGCCATCTCACTCCGGTCGAGCGAACCAAAAATTTCATCGAGGGCCGGGAATTTGTGCGCGGCGAGCGGCCATTGCGCGAAGAGTTCGCCGTAGCGGTCGGCTACGAAAACGCCGCGACGGACCAGACCATTCGCAGAAAATGCATCCTCGCCAAGATAGGCTCTCGCGCCGTGGCCGGACATGTCGCACCCGGCGATAATTTCCTTCGGGAGTGAATCCGTCAGCGAAGCGGGCGGCGGCGCAAGATAAACGGCGAGCGCGACCGTGCCCTTCTCGCGCAAATCAATCGCGCGCGCCGCGAGTTGCCGCACAAAATCCGCACACGTCGCGCAATCGGCATCGAGAAACGCGATCACCAGATTTTTCTTCTGCTTGAAATCCCACGCGCGGATGGTGCGGCCGTCCGGTGTGTGAACACTAAGAGGCGGGATCAGTTGACTCGTGCGCAGCAAGAGCCCTCGCAGAAATGTTTTGCGCGCGGCACATCATAGCACTTGGGTGCTACGGGAAAACAAAAAGAGCGTCGCAAGAAATCGAGGCGCCCTTCAGAAGAATCCAAGCTGACGCAGCGGCTTAACTGCAGCCGGAAGTCGAGCCGCAGTTCGCGCACTTGTAGCAACTGCCGTTGGGGGTCATCAACATGCCGCACTCGGAGCAGGAGGGCGCGTCGTCAATCGCCGCGCGCGGGCGTGTGGACGGTTCAGGATCCGCCGCTTTCATCACCGTCACAGTCGCCGGTGCTTTCCCGCCGGCCAGAGTTGCGGAGGCGGTTGCTTCCTCCTCCGCTGCGTGCCCATTGCTATCGAAATAATCCGGCGAGATGAATTTCGCGCCCAGCCATCGCCCGATATAATCCACGATCGACTTGGCGTAGCGGATATCCGGATTGCCGGTATAGCCCGAAGGTTCGAAGCGCGAATTGATGAATTTATCCACCAGGGCGCGCAATGGCACCCCGTACTGCAGCGCAATGGAAACGGAAAGAGCAAACGCGTCCATGATGCCGGAAAGTGTGGAGCCTTCCTTGGCCATTTTGATAAATATCTCGCCCGGCGCGCCGTCTTCGTACTTGCCGACGGTCAAATAACCTTCATGGCCGCCAATCGAGAACTTGTGCGTAATCGAGCTGCGCTCGCTCGGGAGCTTGCGGCGCATGGCGCGCGTGAACAGTTCGTGCTGCTCAGGTGACGGCGGTTCGGGTTTCGCGGGGACAGCTTCCACGACGGCTTTCTCCTCGATTTTGTCTTTTTTTCCGGCAGCAGAGAGCGGCTGCGAGCGCTTGGAATTGTCGCGATAGATGGCTACGGCTTTGAGTCCGTATTTCCAGGACTCACTATACGCTTCCATGATGTCGTCAACCGTGGATTCTTCCGGCATGTTGATGGTCTTGCTGATGGCGCCGGAGAGAAACGGTTGGGCCGCGGCCATCATGCGCAGGTGACCGCGCCAGGAAATCGAGCGACCGCCGCCCATGGGTGCCAGCGAGCAATCGAACACGGGAAGATGCTCGTCTTTCAATCCGGGCGCGCCTTCGATTTTTCCGTTGGCGTCGATGTAATCCACGATCTGCGCCACCTGCTCCGGCGGATAGCCCAGCTTCATGAGCGCCTGCGGCACGGTGTTGTTGACGATCTTGATCACGCCGCCGCCCACCAGCCGCTTTTGCTTCACCAGCGCCAGATCGGGCTCGATTCCAGTGGTGTCGCAATCCATCATGAAGCCGATGGTGCCGGTGGGAGCGAGCACGGAAACTTGCGAATTCTTGTAACCGAACTTTTCGCCGTGGGCCAGCGCCGTATCCCAGGAATCCTGCGCCGCGCGCAATAGTGACGGCTGCACGTTTTCCGGCTTGATCGGCCGCAGCGAATCGCGGTGCATGCGGATCACGTCAATCATGGCTTCGCGATTGCGCAGGTAGCCGCCGAACGGACCCATGCGCTCCGCGATGCGCGAAGATTGCGCGTAAGACTCGCCGGTCATCAGCGCGGTGATCGCGCCGCAGAAATCGCGGCCGCCGTCGGAATCGTAGGGCAGCGCCAGCGACATCAGCAGCGCGCCGAGATTTGCGTAACCGATGCCCAGCGGGCGGTAATCGTGCGAATTCCGCCCGATTTTTTCCGTCGGGTAGCTCGCGTTGTCCACCAGAATTTCCTGCGCCGTGATGGTGACGTCCACCGCGTGACGGAAGCCCTCGGTATCGAACTGCCCGTTAGACCCGAGGAATTTCAGCAAATTCAACGAAGCCAGATTGCAGGCGGTATCGTCGAGGAACATGTACTCCGAGCACGGATTCGAGGCGTAAATTCGGTCGGTGGCTTTGCAGGTGTGCCAGCGATTGATGGTCGAATCATATTGCATGCCGGGATCGCCGCAGTGCCACGCGGACTCGGCCATCATCCGCATCAGTTCGCGCGCACGGAATTGCTCGGCGGGCTTGCCGTCATTGACGTTGTGGGTCCACCAGTCGCGGTCTTCTTCGACGGCGCGCATGAATTCGTCGGTAACACGAACGGAGTGGTTCGCATTCTGGAAATAAACGGAGGAATAGGCCTCGCCGTCAATCGCAGAGTCGTAGCCCTGCTCGATCAGCACCTGAGCCTTGCGCTCTTCCTTCATCTTCGATTCGATGAATTCGACGATGTCCGGATGATCCACGTTGAGGATCACCATCTTCGCCGCGCGGCGCGTCTTACCGCCGCTCTTGATCACGCCCGCGAAGGAATCGAAACCCTTCATGAAGCTGACCGGGCCGGAGGCGATGCCGCCGCCCGAAAGCGATTCGTGGCTTCCACGCAAGGTCGAAAAGTTTGATCCTGTGCCGGAGCCCCACTTGAACAGCATGCCTTCCGTCTTCGCCAGGTTCATGATCGAGTCCATGTTGTCCTGGACGGAGTTGATGAAGCACGCCGAGCACTGCGGCTTGGCCTGGACACCCACGTTGAACCAAACCGGCGAGTTAAACGCCACCTTCTGCTCTACCAAGAGGTGCGCGAGCTCGTCGCGGAACGCATTCTTGGAATCGGTTGTCGAAAAGTAGCCACCCTCCTCGCCCCAGCGGACAATGGTGTCCACCACGCGGCCGACCAATTGCCGCACAGACCCTTCGCGTTCCGGCGTATTCGGCTTTCCGTGGAAATATTTCGAGGCGACGATGTTCGTCGCGGTCATGGACCACGACTTGGGGACCTCTACATTGTCCTGGCGGAAAATTACCTGCCCTTTATCGTTCCCGATCTGCGCGGTGCGCCGTTCCCATTCAATGGCATCGAATGGAGACACCCGTCCGTCGGTAAACCGGCGCTCAAAATCCAGTCCGGACGCTCGCCTTGTCTTCTGTTCCGTTTCCGTGTGAGCGTTCAATGCCGTTCTCGTTTCCGCCATCTCTGCCTCCGCGCCGGCAGTCGTGCCGCCGAATTGTGGGCTGGGGTGCCGTGCGGGAGAGACTGTATCTATTCTACTCCCAACTGGCATATCCCGAATGCTTGGTTCTGTACCTTTATGATACGCAGCGCTACGGGTCGAGTTAGGGCGTGAGTTTTAGCGTCAAAATGTGCCGAAACGCTACGTCCCGAGCCTAAAAGACACAAAAGCCCAGCTAAGCCGCGCAATAATCTCATTGCGCGCTGCGAAGTGGGGCAATCCCCTTTGAGTTTTCGGTTGAACCCGGTACGCTTACTCCGTGGATCAATTGCCCGCCCAGGACGGCGACAATTGATTCACGTTCCCCCGAGTCTGGGAGCGAAGTATCAGGGGTTGTGGAAAAGTTGTCAAGAAGAATTCACATTCCGACCACAAAATCTTCGGCAAAAGTTGTCGAAAGCGTCTACTGGTAGTGGTGCGTGCGCAGAAATGCGCATGCTACTATTTTTCTAGGAGTCGCATCACACTCTCATGCTGCAATTTTCAGGGCGAAAAGGTTTTTTGCTTGCAACAGTTACGCTGCTCGCCGCGCTGATGTGTGCAACAACGCACGCACAGCAACCAGCAAACGCCGCTGCTCCGCCTGATTTGAACTCGCAACACACCATCGCGCACAAGTCTTCACTGGACGGCGTTTCGAATTTCGGCGAAGTCACGCCGACGCTCTATCGCGGCGGCCAGCCGTCGAGAGATGGGCTCTCCAATCTGCTCAAGATGGGAATTGAGGTGGTGGTGGATCTGCGCGACGGTGTGCGCGATGACGAACGCGATGCGGTGACCAAGCTCGGAATGCAGTACGTTGCCATTCCCTGGCGTTGCGGACATCCCGACAACGATACGACTGCCCGCTTCCTTACATTCCTCCGAGAAAATCCCCAGAAGAGGGTTTTCGTTCATTGCTACTACGGCACTGACCGCACTGGCATGATGATCGCCGCGCTTCGCATGTCCAAACAGAATTGGAATGCTGCCGAAGCCAGAAAAGAAATGCAGGCGTACGGTTTCTCCTTCGCGCACCGCATGATGTGCCCCGGACTTGCTTCCTACGAAGAGGAATTCCCCAGCCAATTTAAGTCCAGCCCGGCTTTTGAGAAGTTGCGCTCTGCTGATCCTGCCCCGGCACCCGCCCCCACTCCTGACGTCCAGCCCTGATTTTCTGGCTCAACGTTGATTTTTAGATTGGCGCGCGAGATGTTTGCAGGGAAAGCAGCGCTTTGACCTCCTGGCCAATAGCGGTTTCTCGAGCTACCACCGTCCCATCGAAGAAATCCGGCGCAGGAAGCACTCCTTTTGCACGCGCCTCCGGCGGATAAATCGCTGCCATATCCCAGAAGTGTCCATGACTTACACAACAGTGCGGCTTCGGCAACCGTGTATCTCGTTCAGTAATGCCACGCAACTCCTCTGCAATCAGATGCTCCGGGTCCCAGAACTGTACCGCTCGTGAATCCGATACCCTCCTGAGTGTCCGCGTTGTAGGTCGGCGCCAATCGCCCGTCAGAATAGGTTCCCAAACCACGAACACGCGGATATTCGGGTCCGCGTTTTCTTCGAGAATCTTTTCGACTGCGGAGGCCCCCCGCAGGCACGTGCTTCAAGTCGGCGAGAGGAGCAAAATCACGCGGACCTCGCCCGCTGCCTTGTTGAAGTCTTCGCGAAATGCCGAAATATTTTCTCCTTTGAGCGCCTGAAGTGCAGGCTGCCCCGAAGGAGTGTGCGGCGTCCGAAGAAGATAGCCGGCGAGAGCCCCTGCAATCGCCAGCAGTCCCAGTAATCGAAGGAGGGACTGGCGGTTCACTGCGCGGCCTTCACGAGATGATCGGCGAAAAATCCGGCAATCTCCTGCGGGAACAGCACCACCAGTAGAACGATCGTCGCCGCGATCCACAGCAGCGCCTTCGTCCATGGCCTTGGCTTCAATCCACACCTCATTCCGCGTCGTAATTGCCAGAAACCAAGCCCGACAAAAACAGTAGAAAGTACCAGAAGTCCTATGCGGTGTCTCTCGAAGAACACTCCCGCACCCGCAGCGCCAGCCGCAGCCAGAAATCCTGCGGGCAGACAACAAGCCAGCGTTGCAAGCGACCCGACCATCGCCGCGATGGGAGCCGCCAGAATTCCCCGGCCTGCGCTGTGTTTTGAGTCCACCTCAACCATGCTTTGATTCTAAGCTAGTTGGGCAAGACGCCAGCGCATTTGTGTTCTGCCTCCTACGCGAATTGCGGTACCGCCCTTGTGTTCACCGTAGCAACACTCCACGTATTGACAAGAGCAAATAGGCTGGAAAAAATAAATAATGAATGCTATGGCCACACCGGCTATCGAGATTCAGGGCCTGACAAAAGATTTTCCACTGGGCTTCTGGCGCCAGCGACAGCGCCGTTCGCTCGATAAGCTCACTCTGCAGGTTGAAGAAGGAGAGGTGTTTGGATTTCTCGGGCCCAACGGCGCCGGAAAAACGACCACACTGAAGCTCCTGATGAGGTTGATCTTTCCAACCTCGGGCACCGCGCGTATCCGCGGCCGCTCCATCGACGACATCGGGATGCATCGCGAGATCGGGTTCCTGCCGGAGCAGCCCTATTTCTACGATTATCTGACCGCCCACGAACTGCTCGATTATTACGCGCGCTTTTTTGGCTTCGGCGCGGCAGACCGCAGTGAACGCGTGAAGCGCTACCTTGAGATGGTTGGACTAACGGCTGCCGCCAACGTTCAACTGCGCAAATTTTCAAAAGGCATGTTACAGCGCGTCGGTATTGCGCAAGCCATCCTTCACGACCCGCAGGTGGTGTTCCTCGACGAGCCCATGTCGGGCCTCGATCCCGTTGGACGGCGCGAAGTCCGCGACATCATCCTTGCCTTGAAACAGCAAGGCCGCACGGTATTTTTCTCCACACACATCTTGACCGATGCCGAGATGCTTTGTGACCGCGTCGCCGTTCTGGTCGGCGGAAAGCTGCAGGGCGTCGGATCGCCCGGAGAAATCGTTTCGCTCAAAGTTCACGGAATGGAAATTCTGTTCGAAGCGCGCGACGGCCGTCCGTTGCCGCCGAAGCTTGCGGAGCAAGCCACAAAAACAGGCGCCCGCTACCGCATCGAATTGCCGGAAGCCGAGCTCTACGCCGCACTCGAACTCCTGCGCTCCTCCGAAGCCCGCATCCTTTCCGTGACGCCACTGCGGCCCACCCTGGAGGATTATTTCTTCGGGTTGATGGACCGCGAAAAAGCCGCGTCGCATGCAGTGGAGGTTGACGCTCGATGAGCGCACCGCGAGTCGCCATTCCGGGCGCGGTCGCGGTCAACGCGTTTCGCGAAGCGATTCGCGACCGCGTGCTCTACAACCTCATATTCTTCGCGCTCATGATGATCGGCGCCGCCATCCTGGTCGGCCAGATTTCCATCGGCATCGAGCGCTTGGTCATTGTCAACCTGGGGCTCTCGGCCATCTCCGTCATCGGCCTCATCATGGCCATCTTCATCGGCGTTGGCCTTGTCAACAAGGAAATCGAAAAGCGCACGCTCTATAGCCTGCTGGCGAAGCCCGTCCGCCGCTGGGAATTTCTGGTTGGAAAATATGCCGGGCTGCTGCTGACGTTGGTGGTGAATACCGCGCTGATGACGCTCGGCTTGGCCGCCGCTTTATTCTATGTAAGCCGGCATTTCGAGCGTTCCGATGTTTCCATTCTCGTAGCCATTTATTTCATTTTGCTGGAGCTGGCGCTGGTCACCGCGCTCGCGCTGTTTTTCTCGTGTTTCTCGAGCCCCATGCTTTCCACGCTGTTCACGCTGGGCATTTATGTCACCGGCCTATTTGCGCAGGACATCCGTGATTTCGGCGAAGTGACAAAAAACCCCGTGCTTCTCGGCATCACACGCGCGCTCTATTTTGTGCTCCCGAATTTTCACAATTTCAACGGCATTGCCGCCGCCGCGTATGGCGATGCCTTCCCCGCGGCGCTCGTCGCCCAGAACACCCTTTACGCCCTGCTCTACGTCACCGTGATTCTCCTGGTCGCTTCGGCTGTTTTCTCCAGGCGCAATCTGAAATGAGCGCCCGTGAAATGAAATACGCCCGCCCTCGCAAAGATCGCATGGTGTGGATCGCGCTGGTTGCCTCGCCCGTGCTCTTCGCTGCCATCGCGGCGCTGCAAGTAAACATTGACGCGCGCACGCGCTCCCTCGCCACGCAGAAACAGGAACTCCTCTTGCGATCAGGCCCGCTGGTGAAGAAATTGAGCCTGGGCTACGATCCCCTGCTCGCCGATATTTACTGGACACGCGCGGTGCAGTACTACGGCGCGCGGATCGGCCAGCCTCACGCCAATTTCGATTTGCTCTGGCCGCTACTTGATTTAGCCACCACTCTCGATCCCAGGCTTCTCCCCGCCTACCGCTTTGGCGCGATCTTTCTTTCAGAGCAGCCGCCCATCGGCGCAGGACGCACTGACCTGGCTGTCGAACTCGTAAAACGCGGCATCGCGGCAAATCCCACCGCCTGGCGGCTCGATTCCGACCTTGGATTTCTCTACTACTGGCGCTTGAAAGATTATCCCAGCGCCGCCGCCTACTACTACGCCGCAAGTAAAGTTCCTAACTCGCCGCCGTGGTTGAAACTGATGGCCGCGCGCGTCGCGGACAAAGGCGCCTCCATTGAAACTTCACGCATGATCTGGTCGGAGTTGTATGAATCCACCAAGGATCCCAATCTGCGGAAGAATGCTCTGGAGAAATTGCAGGGGCTGAAAGCTCAAGAGGACGAAATGCATCTGGATGAACTTGCGGAAGATTACCGCAAGCGATTCGGACATTATCCCGCCTCGACAAAGGAAATGCGCGACGTAGGAATCTTGAATGGCCTGCCGGTCGATCCCGCCGGCTTTCCCTACCACATCGGCCCGGACGGAAAATCTCACCTCGACCCGCGCAGCTCGGTCGTCATCGAGCAGGATTCAGCCACGCCCACGAAAAAACAATAAACGAACAGATTATTTTGACAGAATTGTTGCCCGCAGGAGTGACTTCATTCGTAGCGCAGCGCCTCCACCGGATTCAGCCTCGCCGCTTTCGTTGCCGGCCACACGCCGAACACCAGTCCGATGCCCACCGACACCGTAAACCCGACGATCACCGCCCAGGCCGGCACCACTGCTTTCAGACTTGTGACCATGGGAATCAAAAATACGATGATGCTGCCAACCACAATACCCATCAGGCCGCCTGCGCCCGTCAGTGTCATCGCCTCAAAGAGAAATTGCCAGGTGATGTCGCTGCGGCGCGCCCCAATTGCCTTGCGCACGCCAATCTCCCGGGTTCGCTCAGTCACCGAGACCAGCATAATGTTCATCACGCCCATCCCGCCGATCAGCAAACCAATCGAACTCAGCACCACGATAGCCAGCACCACCCCGCCGATGATTTCGTTGAACTGCTTTCGAATTTCCATGTTCGTTTGAATCACGAAATTATCGGGCTTTTCATAGGGCACGTTTCGCCGCCGCCGCAGGACTTCGCGCACCTGGTCCACGGCCGCGTCGAGCTGCCCGGGATAGGCCAGGAAACGCATGGCGATCTCAAATGCCGCCGGATAAAGTTTCCGGAAAGTATAAAAAGGAATCACCACCCGGCGATCTTCATCGTTATTTCCAAACCCACCGATGGGCTTTTCCAGAACTCCGATCACCACGAAATTCGAACCGTCCACCAGCACTTCTTTCCCCAGCGCATCTTTCACACTAGGAAAGAGCGCGGTGGCCACGTTCTCCCCCAGCACCACCAGATTTTCACGGTGCTCGTTTTCCGAATCGCTGAAGAACCTTCCTGCTTTCAAATTGGCGTTTGAATAGACTTCCAGATAAGCCGGAAACGTGCCCCGGAATTCGCCGCCCTGCACCTGGTTCCGTTGATATTTCACGCTGTGCGGCTGGGTCCATTCAAAAATGGAAACCGCTGCCTGCTTTACCGCCGGGCACGACTGCATCACGGCGATGCCGTCTTCGCGCACCAGCGGCTTGCGTTCGCGTTCTTCTTTCGGGCGCCGTCCAGCGCGCGGCCCTTGCGAGAAGCGCGCCACCCAGGCGGTGTCCAAGCCTTCCGAGGTAATCTCATCCTGGATCGTCTCGCGAAATCCCTGCACCAGCCCGACCACCAGAATAATCAGCGCCACTCCGATCATCACGCCCAGCACCGCCAGAAAACTCCGTAATTTGTGCGCGCGGATGGTGTCGAACGCTAGCTGGAAGTTTTCGTGGTAGTCCTGACGCACGGCAAACATTTAATTCTCCGCCCGCAGCGCTTCGATGGGGTCCAGGCGCGCCGCTCTCATCGCCGGATATATTCCAAAGAAAAGTCCCACTGCCGTCGAAAGCACCAGCGCAATCGAAATCGCAAATATCGGAGTTGAAATCGGAATCGGCGTCACCGCGCGCACAATCTGTGCCAGCGCCAGCGCCAGGGCAACTCCCACCGCTCCGCCCGTCGCCGCGAGCAGCGACGACTCCACCAGAAATTGCATCACGATATGCCGCCGCCGCGCCCCCAACGATTTCCGCAAACCGATTTCGCGCGTCCTCTCCGTCACGCTCGCCAGCATGATGTTCATGATCACGATTCCGCCCACCACCAGAAACACCGACGTCACCCAGATGGCGATCCCAAACGCGTTGCCTGTGATGCGGTTCCACAAGCCGGTGATGGAAGTTGGCGCGATCACGGAAAAATTGTCGTCGTCCTGATACCGCACGTGCCGCCGCGACCGCAGGATCACGCGCGCTTCGTCCATTGCCGCCGGCATCCATTCTGGACCCTGCGCTTGAATGAACATGGCCACGGAATCAAGCGGCTTCAGCCATTCCTTGCGATAGGTCCCCAGCGGTACCATCACAAAATTGTCTTGCGACACGCCGAACACCGTGCCCTTCGCTTTGGCCACGCCGATGATTTGATACTGTCCCTGTCCCGCGCGAATATTTTTCCCCAGCGCGTCAACTCCTGGAAAAAATTTCTCTGCTACGTCCGCGCCGATGATGCAAACCCCGGAGCGGTGGTCCTCATCCGCCTGCGTAAACAGCCGCCCCCGCGATACTTCGATCTCGCGAATTTCCGGATACGCCGGCGTCACGCCGATGATCAGTACGTCCTCGCTCAAATCATTTCCATAGCGAACATCCGCCGTGGTGTCCTGCTCGCCGGCAATCGCCTGCGCCAGCTTCATCCCGTCGCGCAGCGCTTCGTAATCCGACATATCCAGTGGCGGCCGCTTCCGTGCCTTCACCCACTCGTCGAAATTCGTGATGATCCCGATGCGGTCGATCACGAAAGCGTTCGCGCCAAGGTTCGCCACCTTATCAGCCACATACACATTCAATCCATTCAGCACCGACATCACCGCTACCAGCGTGGTCACCGCCAGGATCACGCCCGACAACGTGAGAAACGTCCGTAATTTGTGCGCCTGTAGCGTGTCCAGCGCAATCCGGAACGTCTCCCTCAGCGCGACAGACGTTTCCTGCGCTTCCGACCAGATGTGGCGGGGGTTTTTCATTGCACTGTTATAGACGAGCGAAGCGCTCTAATTGTTCATCTTAATTATACGGATTTGCCCGGTTGCCGCTGGCTCAACCTTTCCCCTCGGTCGGCGCCCTCCCGAACAAAAACAAAGCTACAATAGTCTTGCAACTGTTGGTGGTCCCTCAGAATCCCAGCCAGGGACATTTTGCGATGCGCGCCCATTCAACCATCTCGACTGTTGTCGCCACGCTGGCTCTCGCCAACTTATCATTGGGCTCGGCGCGCAATTTTTCGTCTTCATTACCGCCCACTCCACCAGAATTTCAGCAATCGAATCAGCAGCCTCCCTCGGACGCTGAGCTTCGTGCGCGCACGGATAAATTAATTGCCAACCAACACGCCGACGACCTGGCCATCGAGGAATGGGAACGCGTTGAACGCCACGTGGACCGCACCGGTGGAAACAATCCGCGCACCCTCGATGATAAGTCCTACCGCGTTGTCCCCACCGGCCCAGGCACGTTGAAAATCCTGCTGCAGGAAAACGGCAAGACCGCTGACCCCTCCGATTACCACAAGCAATTGCTGGCCTGGCGCGACCTGCTGCAACTTGCCTTGAACCCCAATGACTCAAGAATTAAAGCGGCCTACGCGAAGGCAGAAAAAAAGAAACGCGATCGCGCCGAACTGGTGGAAGCCGCTCGCGGCGCTTACACCATGAAATGGACAGCCCGCGAAAATCTAAACGGCCACGATTGCGACGTGATCGAGCTCGACCCGAATCCCGCCTTTCACCCCCGCACCACTTTGCAGGAAGCGCTTCTGCACGCCAATGCGAAAATCTGGGTGGACCGAAACGCCCTGCAAATCCTCCGTGCCGAGGCCCACATCATCCGGGATGTTTCCTTCGGCGCCGGAATTCTTGGCAAGCTCTATCGTGGCGGAGTGTTTTTCCTCGAGCAAACTGAAGTCGCGCCGGGAGTCTGGCTCCCCGCGCGCTATCAATACGACTACACCGCGCGAAAATTTCTCTTCACTTTCGAACAGCATCAATTCATCGAAGTCACCCGCTATCGCCGCGATGGCCCGCCAAAACAAGCTCTCCTCATCGCGCAGGGGGAGTTATCGAGTGAGAAACCTGTCCCGGCAGATCCGTAACTTTCTTCAGGTCGCGGGGTTTAATCTGGTTGGGCGTCCCTTGAAGGAGGCGTCATGATCCGACGGGCCCTTCCCATTTTCGCTGCTTTCGCATTCTTGGCAGCGAGCGCGGCAGTCGCCAAAGCTCAATCGGCGCAGCAGGCTCCTGCAACCCAGCCGCCGGGATCCGTTCAGACCGCGGGCCAGAATTCCGCTGTAAATTCCTCCGCGCCGCAGACCCCGCCGAAAAAAGTGTGGACCAACGACGATATGAGCACACTCGATCCGCACGCTGGCGTCTCAACCGTCGGAAAAGCCGGTACACCCGCAAGCAAACATGTAACCCACTCTAACGCTCACGATGCCAGGTGGTATCAGGATCAAATCAACAAGTTGCAAGCCAAGATTCCCCCGCTCGATAAACAGATTGCAGAGCTGCAATCAGCTCTCGACGGCAAGCCCACTGGCGACGCGAAAAAATCCACTCGGCCCACCGGCGTGAGGACGGACAGTTGGCCCGCCGAACTGGCGCAACTGCAGAAAAAACGCGACGACACTCTGGCACAAATCAGCGCACTCCAGGATCAGGCACGCCACAACGGCGTCGCCCCCAATTCCCTCCCGTAATCGTCGCGATTAGTTTCTCCTGGCTTCTTGCTCTACCGCGCCGCCGCCGCCGCCTCTTTCTCGATCGGCGCGCCCACCAGGTTGCCCCACTCGGTCCACGACCCGTCGTAATTCCGCACGTTGTTGTAGCCGAGCAAGTACTTCAGCACAAACCAGGTGTGCGAGCTGCGTTCGCCGATGCGGCAATACGCAATCACCTCGGTTGTTCCGTTGATCCCTTTCGTCCCGTAGAGTTGCTGCAGCGCCTCCAACGATTTGAACGTGCCGTCTTCATTCGCCGCCTGCGCCCAGGGAATATTTGCCGCCCCCGGAATGTGTCCCGCGCGCTGCGCCGTTTCCGTCATCCCCGGCGGCGCGATAATTTTCCCGGTGAATTCATCCACCGAGCGCACGTCCACCAGTTGCGCTGCTTTCTTCTTCTCCAGGAATGCGGAAATATCTTCCTTCCGCGCGCGAATGGATTCATCCGGGCCCGTCGCGCGGTAGGTCGCAGCAGACGTCTTCGTCGCATCCGTCGTCAGCGCCCGCTTCTCTTCCAACCATTTTTTCCGGCCGCCATTCATCAACCGCACGTCCTTGTGCCCGTAATATTTCAATTGCCACAGCGCGTAGGCCGCGAACCAGTTGTTGTTGTCGCCATAAAGAATCACTGTCGTGTCGTTTGAAACGCCCGCCTGCCCCAGCAACTTTTCGAGGGTGGCTTTGTCAATCAAGTCGCGTCGGACATTGTCTTGCAGTTGCGTTTGCCAGTTCCAGCCAACCGCTCCGGCGATGTGCCCCTGGTCGAATGCGGTTGTGTCCACATCCACTTCAATCAACCGCACCTTCGGATCGTTCTGATGCTCCGCTACCCACTGCGTCGTAACCAGCACTTCCGGATGCTTGTAATCAGCCATTTCGCTTCCTCCTCTTTGATTGGATTTCGCGTTCCCTTAACTCGATGCGAAAAATAGTCCCTGTCATCCTGTCTGTAGTGAATGCCGTCGTGAAGTGAGCGGAAACACACGCGCACCAGCGCTCCCGGCTTTCTTTGGGCGGGCGCGGGTTGCACTCGAACGATCTCTCTACCTCTGATCCTTTCACTTCGCCTCCCCAAAACAAAAAACCCACCGGCCAACTCCTCTCTGGCGGTGGGTTCGTCAACTTCTGGGCTGGTTTCCGTTTTTACTCTTCCAGCCTCCCCATGCCAGAGGACGCGCAAGTACACATGCAGCAGCAACAGCCGCGGCAGCAGCACTTGCAGCAAGTTCGGACCATCTGGCAGCACTTCTTCATAGGGGAAAAGCGTACACCCGTCACCCGCCAATGGCAATAGAACACTCTACCGCCCGCGGTTCAATTTCCTGTCAGTGCGACGTTTGTCCGGTGAAATAACCTGTTTCGGCAAACGCAACGGTTCTTGGCCCTTCTAGCCCTACTTTAATCTCTACGCGAATTCAGCCCGCGTTGACTTGCCTCATCGCGCATCCTAAGATAGCGCCACGCATGACGGAAACCCAGTCGCCCATCGGTCTTACCATTTCCCATTATCGTGTCATCGAGAAACTCGGTGGCGGAGGTATGGGAGTAGTTTACAAAGCGGAAGACATCGAGCTCGGCCGTTTCGTCGCGTTGAAATTTCTCCCTGAGGACGTCGCTCGCGACCCACAAGCCCTCGAACGCTTCCGCCGCGAAGCTCGCGCCGCCTCGGCTCTCAATCATCCCAACATCTGCACGATTTACGAGATCAGTCAGCAGGACGGGCATCCTTTCATTGTCATGGAGTATCTCGACGGCGGCACGCTCAAGCACCTGATCACCGGCAAGCCGGTGCCCATGGATCGTCTTCTGGAGATAGCGATTGAAGTTGCCGACGCGCTGGATTCGGCCCACGCCAAAGGCATCGTGCATCGCGACGTCAAACCGGCAAATATCTTCGTCACCGAGCGCGGCCACGCAAAGATTCTCGATTTCGGCCTGGCCAAAGTCACCGGCAACAGCAAGTCTGATCCCCTCGGTGATGCTTCCATGACCCAGGGTGTTAGCGAAGCGCTGTTAACCAGCCCCGGCACCGCGCTGGGCACGGTCGCTTACATGTCGCCTGAGCAAGTGCGCGGGCAGACACTCGATCCCCGCACCGATCTCTTCAGCTTTGGCGTGGTCATCTACGAGATGGCCACAGGCACCCTGCCGTTCCGCGGAGAAACTTCCGCCGTAATCTCCGAGTCAACTTTGAATCGCTCTCCTGTGTCCCCCGTTCGCCTGAACCCAGACCTGCCTGTCAAGCTCGAGGAAATCATCAGTAAGGCGCTCGAAAAGGATCGTGATCTGCGTTACCACAACGCGGCGGACATGCGCGCTGATCTGAAACGTTTGAAGCGCGACAGCGACTCCAGCCGCTCTGCTGCTTACCAGACGCTTCCATCCGACGAAGCGTCCGGCAAATTCTCCCGCTCCTCGGCAGCCATCGCGGCGCACGAATCTTCGGCGCGACATTCATCCATTTCAGCAACCGCAGTAGCGGAACCGGGATCGATCGCGGCGACGCCTTCCTCGATACTCGCGACGCCAGCCTGGCAGCGATTCCTGCCTTGGGCCCTTGCCGCAATCCTCGCCGTCGGACTTATGTTCACCCTGTTGGCGCTGCGCCAAGCATTGCATCCTGCCGCGCGCAGGCCTGTCGAACTCTCCCTGTCGATTCCGGACCAGCGTCTCTCGTTGGAGAACGGGCCCGCCGTAGTGATTTCGCCCGACGGCTCGCGGCTGGCCTACAGCACTCGCGACCCGAAATCAGGCAAGTCGGGGCTCTACATCCGAGATCTGGCCAAGGGGGGTGCTTCTCTGCTCGAAGGCGCAGGCGTGGCCGCTGCCGCGCCCTTCTTTTCTCCCGATGGTCAGTGGATCGGATTTTTTGGCGATGGAAAATTGAAGAAAGTCTCTATCCGGGGTGGGGCAGCGATCACGTTAAGTGACGTTGGCGGCTATCGTGGTGGGGCTTGGGGCGAAGACGGCACCATCATCTTCCCGAGACAATTCACCAGCCAGCTCTACCGGGTCCGCGATTCCGGAGGCACAGCTCAAGAGGCCACGCACTTCGACTCGGCACTCTCTGAAATTACCCATCGGTGGCCGCAAATCCTTCCCGGCGGAAAGGCTGTGCTTTTCACCGCTTCTGCGGACAATAACTTCTTCGGCCACGGCACGGTGGACGTGGCGCCACTCGATACCGGAGTGCCCAAGGTGCTCATCGAGAATGCTTACTTTGGCCGCTATCTTCCCGGCGGTTACCTGGCCTATGTATCCCAGGGTACCGTCTTCCTGGTTCCTTTCGACGCACAAAGACTAAAGACCACGGGCACCGCAATTCCTGTTCTGCAAGGTGTGGATTCTGATCTCTCGAACGGCAGCGCCCAGCTCAGCTTCTCGGACAACGGCACGGCTGTATATGTCTCTGGCGGCGGAATGAATCGCAACATGAACGTCGCCCTGCTCGACCGCAAGGGCAACGCCTCCGTTCTAATAAATGACCAGCAAGACGCGGCCACTCCGCGCTTCTCCCCTGACGGTAAGCGTTTCGTCTTTCAGAGAGGCGCCAGCAGCGTCTGGGTTCATGGCTTGGCGCGTGGAATCACTTCCTCCGTCAGCGCCGGGACCGTCGGAGCCTTCTTTCCCGTCTGGACGCCAGACGGCGAGCGGCTCACGTACGCACACCCCATCAGCGCCGCGAAAGGTCCGGGGCAGGGGATCTTCACGAGACGCTCCGATGGCACCGGAGAGGAAGTGTCGCTGTCTCCGAAACCCCTTCCGGTCACCTTCCTCGCATCTTGGTCGCCGGACGGCAGGGTTCTGCTTTTCGCTCGGCTCTCAGAGAAGGATGGGGCCTGCTGCGAAATCTGGACTCTCGCTCTTGACGCAAACGGAAAACCCGAGGAACCCCGGCAATTTTTGCCCGTCCCTGGTGGCCCACCTTTCCCATCGTTTTCCCCTGACGGGCGCTGGGTAGCTTACGTTTCTTATGATTCCGGGACGCCCCAGGTTTATGTTGTCCCGTTTCCAAGCACGGGAGGTAAATGGCAAATCTCCACGGACGGCGGACAGGAGCCGCGCTGGTCCAAGGCCGGGCATGAACTGTTTTACGTCAGAGGCAGGTCGTTGTTCGCTGTGCCTTATTCGGTGGAGAAGAACTCCTTCCAGGCCGGAAAGCCTCAAACGCTTTTCGCGGACCGTTTGGAAATGCGGGCTCCCTTCTCATCTTATGATGTGTCGCCCGATGGGCAGCACTTCGTGATCTTTCAATTTCCGGGCGCCCACACGGTCGAGGTTTCCGAGCCCACGGTAGTCCTGAACTGGCTCGACCAGGCCCGCCAGCTCGTCGCCGACGCCCAGACCGGGAACCCCAAATGAACAGCGGATTCTTCGATGCTCCGACATCGGCTCCGCCGCAGGCATCACCCCAATAGAATCGGCAACAAGATTCCGAGTCCGAGCGCGAAAACCCACAGGGCGGGTGCCGGCGTTCCCACGGGACGAATCCGCCGCAGTTCACGAGCGGCGGCACGCGGATCCAAAAACAGAGAGTGTGTGTAGCGGCGTTCGAGCAGCAGAAAAACGAGAGCCGTAGTCGCGCCAAAAATCAAATGTCCGGTCAATGATGGCAATAGCGCCGAAGCAGCGCTGACTCTCCAGTCGCATTCCCCGGTCAGCAGAAGCGGCAATAGAGTCATCGGTCCGATGTACCACCAGATGAGTCCGAAGAGCCATCCCCACATGACCCCAAGCCCCAAACTGGAAGCTTCGTGTCGAAATAACAAACCGTAGGTCATTCCGATCAGTGCGCTCACCAGCATGTGTGCCAAGAAGCCGTTTACTCCCGAAAGCTGAGTGTCGAGGCCTACTACCGTGGAAAGCACACCCGTGGCGAATAGGATTGGGCTTGCCACCAGTCCTCCCGCCAATCCAGCAAACGCTCCCCAGCGCAGCGACCGGAAGAGCCGCAGGCCCGGACCCTCGGGTTCACGATTTAGTGGATCCGATTGAATAAACAAACGCACCCAAAGCCGGTCCACTGTGGCGTAAGCCACACCCACAATCAGTCCGTAAAGAATGTGACCGACTAGTGACCCGAACAGCGCGGCGCCTTGGTTCGCCGACCAATCCAGACCCGCCCTAGTGACCAGCGGCAACATTGTGAGCGGCCCCAAAAACCACCAGAAAATTCCGTAGCCCAGACCCCAGCCCATCGATGAGCCGTATCCGCGAACGTCCCGCTGGAAAAGTACTCCGAATGTTGCGCCGATCATCATGGCCATCCCGAAATGCAGCGCCACCGTCGTGTCGTGCGAATGAATCAGTCCCAATCCGGCAAGTAGCGGGAAGAAATCACCTGCGGACATCCAACGCCCGAATATCATTCCGCCGAGCAGCCCTGAGAAGCTACCGACAATGATGGCGCGCCCCCAACTGAATGCTGGCTGTGGTGGTTTGCCGCGGAGGGCACCGCGAATGCCCAACGCAAGCCCCACCGGCAATCCCAGGCACACTAGGTAGGCCACCAACTCTGGAAAGTGTTCCTGGGCATCTCCGAACATGCTCTCGGAGTGGCCAGGACCGGAAAGTAAATGACCGAGCCCTGCAGGAAGCGTGATCCACAAAAAGAATGCAAACCCAAGCCCCCAGATCATACCCGCCCCGGGGCTCGTCGCTCTTTTTGAAAAGAACATTCCGAAGATCAGCCCGAATAGAGATGCAATCACCAGTTTGCGCGGGGTCCACGACTCAAGAGCGGCTTTGAAGAGAAATGCGCCGGCAAAGCCAGCCAGAAGCCCCAACAGGGAGTCCTTCCAAAAAGCGAAACGCTTCGTTGTCCCGTCAGACTTTGGTGCAATAGTTTTCAAATCCAGGCTCACTGTGCGGTTCCTACTTCAGATCGATTGTCTGAACGATGTCGCGCGGGAAGAAAAGCTCGACTGTCCAGTCCATCAGGACACGAATCTTGCGTTCCAGTCCGGGCAACTTTGAAAGATAGATTCCTCGCCACATCGCCCATGCCAGCAAGCCAGAGAATCGCATGGACTTGGTCCGAGCGAAAGGAACTGCCAATTCCGCGCAGGCCGTCTGGTGGCCGACCACGCAGAGTGCGCCTAAAGAATCGAAATGGAATGGCCGCAATGGCCGCCCTTCCAGAAAAGCGCGAATGTTTTTTGCGAGAACCGGAGCTTCGCGCAGGGCAAACTGCGCGGTTGGCGGGCACGACTTGCCGGTCACACCATCCACCACTGCCGCGCAATCGCCAAGCGCCCAGACGCCCGGATGATCCTTCACCCCGAGGGTCGATTCCACAATCACGGCGCCACGCTTATCTCGTTCGATGGGAAGCGTACGCAGCAGTGGATTAGGAGCGGTCCCCGCTGTCCAGACCAGCGTTTCCGCCACCACTTCGCCATCATTCAGCATCACCACACCGGGTTGAAAGTCAGTTAGTCGTGCGTTCAAGCGAAAGATGACGCCGCGGGCAGCCATTTTCTCTTGCGCGTACCGCCCCAGCGATTCACTCAGCTCTGGAAGGATGTGGTCTCTGGAGTGCACCAGAATCACTTTCAAATCCTCGGGCCGCAGATTCGGATAATCAGCCAGAATGCCGCGGCCGAAGTCGTTGAGCGCGCCAGCTAGCTCCACGCCAGCGAACCCTCCGCCGGCGATCACAAATGTAAGCAGCCGCCGGCGCACCTCGGACTGTGACTCGCCGTCAGCGCGCTCGAACATTTCAATCACGCGATTGCGAACTCGGATGGCATCCAGCAGGCTCTTGAAGTCGAGCGCATGTTTCTGGACATTCGCCATGCCCAGATAATTCGACACTGCGCCTAGCGCAAGCACGAGTTGATCGTAGGAAATCTCACGCGGCCCGCTGTCGTTGCGAGATGAATCAACATCCAATTTCACGATGCGCTTTTCCAATTCGACGCTCTCAACTGTCGCGCGAACGAAGTTGGTGCGTGGGAGACTGGAACGCAGCGGAGTGCTGATATGGCTCGGCTCCAGGCTGCTCCCCGCAACTTCCGCCAGCATCGGCGTAAACAGCAGAGCGTTCGTTTCGCTGATCAGCGTGATGCTGACGGAGGGATCGTGCAGGAACTGGTGCTCCAAGCTTTCGGCGGTCTTCATGCCCGCAAATCCTCCGCCGAGGATGACGATGCGTTTCACTTCCTTCGACACGCTCGCCGCCCGGGTATGCTCAGGCCCGAGGACGCGGTCAGCAAGCTCCTTAAATCCTTGCGTCAGCAAACCAAGGAACGCCCCATATACAACCCATCCCACAAGGGCTGGGAAGTGAGTGCGAATCTGCTCTGCACTCCAATCCGGGGCTCTGCTCGCAAGCAGCGGCATGGCAACGACGCTGATCAACGCCCACAGCGGAACCCCCAATGCCGCGGCGGTCATCATGTTGTCAACATAGGCTCCGCGTGTGAGAGAGATGCTCGCCGAATAGGCCGCGCCTATAGCGATTGCCAGCAGCACTCCTGCCAGCGGGGAAGGAAAAGTGTAAATGAGCACAACGCTGCCAATCGCGCCGGCGAAAACTCCGAGCAGGATTCGTCTCACATACGGGTTCATGGATTCGCGTCCCGGCCGGACAACGGGCGGAGGGCCCCATCCTCGAATTCGAATTCGATGCGCAGCAGCCAATCAAAATGAAATTTTTCGAGCGCCAGCCATTTCTCGAGCTCATCACGCGACGCAGCTTCGAACTCGACCACCATTTTTCCTTCCTGCATATTCACCAGCACTCGCCGCGCCGTCACCGTTTTCGCGGCGAGCAATCGTCGCGCGAGTTCTTCGGCGCCTTGCCGCGTCAGGCAGGCCAGCGTGTGTTGCGAGATGTAACGTGGCATCGGAGCTCCAAAACTTTTCGCGGCGGCTCGCCCGCGCTGCGCCTGCAAATTCACGGCATTGCAACTTCTTCGGATGCGAATGTGAAGCCATCGGATACACTGGCGCGGGAGAAAAAGCAAATGCCCGACCGCCGCACTGCTCATCCCTACTATCTCTACGACGCCATTCAGGCGCAACCCGCGCTGATCGAAAAAATGCTCGCGCGCCGCACCTCCATCGAGCGCGTCGCTGACGCCATCGCCGAAAAAGAACGTATCACGTTCGTCGGCATCGGCACTTCGTTGCACGCCGCGCAAATCGCGGAATCCTGGATGCGCGAATTCACCAGCGGAAAATTCCTGGGGCGTGGCGAGCAATCTTTCGAGCTGGTGCACCATCCGATTGCGTTCACGCAAAAAGACGCGGTGGTGATCATAACGCATACCGGCACAACCACATTTTCGATCGAAGCGCTCCGTGCGGCGCGCGCTGCCGGCGCTCTGACCATCGCCATCACCGGCGAAATGAGTGGCGAGGGAGTTCGCGGCGCCGATTTCCAGATCGAAACCTGCGAGCAGGAAATTTCATTCGCCTACACGAAAAGTTACACCACTGCTCTGGCGGCCATCGCGCTGCTGATTCTGCGCATCGCCGAGCGTCGAAAAATTCTTGCCAGCGCCGGCCTTCGCGCGACGCTCGAACGCGTGCCGAATCTGATGCGCCAGGCGCTGACGCTCGAGCCCCAAGTTCGAGAATTTGCAAAACGCGCCGCGCCGCTCGAGCGCATGTGGCTCTTCGGTTCGGGCGCAGGTTGGCCAACGGCTCGCGAGGCGGCTTTGAAAATCAAGGAGAGTTGCTACCTCGCCGCCGAAGGTTTCGAAACGGAAGAAATTCTTCACGGACCATTTTCGGAAGTGGATTCGCGCGGCTCGATCGTGGGGCTGCTCAGTGGAAAATCGTCGGACGATCGCGCTCGCATGATTCTTCGCGCCGGCGGCGAATTAAAAATGTTGCGAGCGGCGATCGTCACGCCTTCCGCGAATCACGACATTTCGGCGGAGCACACTCTGCTGGTTCCGGAATCAGAAGAATGGCTCGCTGCGTTTCTGCATCTGGTCCCGTTGCAATTGCTCACGTATTTCATCGCGCTCGAGCGCGGCACAAATCCCGATACCGGCCGCCAGGAACAAGGCGCGCACGCTGCCGCCAGCCGGCATTACAAATACTAGGAAAAAATAAATCAGAAATTTTTCTTCGCGCTCCCAGATGGAGCGAAATCTTCGCCTGTCCTTCCGAACAGGAGTCCCTCTTCGAGTACACGGCGTACTTGACTTTCGCGCGCACCGCGGCAACGCGCCTAAGATTGTTGCAGGAGTTCCCGGGGAGTGTGCCATGAAGAAATCTGTTTACGTTTTTCTCGCAGTGGCGGCGCTGGCTTGCATCGCGGCTGCGGACATCAAAGGATTGGGAACGCTGGCCGGCACGGTGGTGGGCGCGAGCGGCAAACCCATTGTGGATGCGCGCGTGACTTCGCAAGGAGCGGACGGAACGAGTCCGCAATCCACGACGACCAATGCGCAGGGCCGATTCTTTTTCGCTGACTTGAAGAACGGTTACTACGATGTGCGCGCGTATCACAACGGCGCTTGGACAGTCTGGAAGCACAACGTCGAAGTGAAAACCGGAAAGCAAACCGAAGTGAAGCTGCAGTTGCCTGCCCCAGCCCAAAAATCGAAATAGCGGAACGATTTTCGGTGGAGGTGGAAAAACATGCGCAGAATCATGATGACAGTTCTGGGGACGCTGGTGATTGCGTCGCTGGGATTTGCGGCCGCGGCGCCGCAGAGAGTGCCGATCGGCACGCTCGAAGGAACCGTGCTGGATGGGCACGGCCAGCCGGTGGCGGATGCCAGCGTGACGATTCAAACTTCCGACGGTCTGCATCCACATGCGACGCGCACCGATGCGAGCGGGCATTTCCAGTTCGCGCGGTGGATGACCGGCCAGTACGATCTGCGGGCGTATTCGAATGGAATGTTTTCGGAGTGGGACAAGCGGATTATGATCCGTTCGAATAAAACGACGAAGGTGACGCTGCATCTTCCGAAGGCGAGCGACGAAAAAGTGGTGGTGAGCAAGTAGCGGGAGGCGAGCGGGGGCGATTCCGGAAACAGCGATTTTGTTGCGGTTAGAAAAACGTGATGTGCTTTGTTTTGAGTGAGTTGAGTCGAATGTTAATTTGGTGACTGTTGCGGTTAGGTTCTGGAGGCTGGATGCTTGAAACTGGAAGCTCGAACAGACAATGCAATGCCAAAGTTGGGCAAGAAGATCAGCGCAAGCGGTGGCGAAATGCACGAGAACTTTCTTTGTGGCGGGGCCCCCTCGGCTTTGTTCGGGGCAAGTTCGCCCTCGCCCCAAAAGGAAGCGACTTGAGCCCGAATCCGAGCTGGGAATTTTCTCCGCGCTAATTGGGCAGCCCCCGGAAATATTACCGATTAGAATTGGTCCCCCTCGTTTGTTTTGAATCAGTTACAGCGATTTCTATTCGCACCTCATTACCGATTAGAAATGACCCCCTTGGCCGGAATCCCACAGATTCCGTCGCGCACCTCATCCGAAAATCCTCCAGTGTTAACATGGCACGAACGTGGCTGAATTTCTACTGGCCGTTAGTACAGTTTTTGAGGTGATCGCGTACAGTGGCCGTTCTTAAAGGTATTGCTCACGGCGCAAAAATGGGGCACACCCAAGATCAAGAGCAGGAAGAAAACAAGTCAGCTACAGGATGAGTGGCCCGAGCGGGCTCATTGCGGGCATGGAGGGATCAACTCGGGAGAAACACCGATGCGAAAAGGCGGGACCCGCCTGTTCCCGTGAGGGGGGATAGTCGGAGTCGGGGATGTGGAAATCTCGCTCATCAGCCAACTGGAAGACTAAAATCAACTCATGACTCGCTCAATAAGCATCGTCGAATACAAAGTCAAGCAGGCAAGGTTCTTTCTCGAGCAAATTGCGCAATGTGATCACAATTTCTTTGCGGTCCAGTGCTTCACCGATGCTTTTGCCTCGACTTGTCGCAGCATCACATTCTCCATGCAGGCTGTCATCGGCGAGGTAGATGGTTTCAAAGAATGGTACGCCGACCGAGTGGAACTATTGAAATCGGATCGCCTGTCGAAGTTTTTCAACGCATACCGCGCGGCCTCGATTCATATCGGAGACACTGTCGTCCGTGGAGGAGCCGACTTCCTTGATCAACATGGTAGATGCAAGACCAAGTATTTTTTCGCTTCAATTCCTGATCTTCCAAGTGTTCCGAGCGAAGATGTTCTTTCCGCCTCCACAACGTATTTCACGAGCATACTCAACCTCGTCTACGAAGCCTTCGCAACTTTCCGGCACCGTTTAGATGATAGGTGGTATTACACCGAAGAGAACTTTCGCCGGATGGGCAAATCGTTCGAAGACGCGGTCACAGAACTCGGATTCCCGCAAGGGTGGGCGGCACGAACTTCTCAATTTCCCGAAGCCGAAAAGTGGCGAACACTTAGGCGCAGTCAAACGATGGGATGTCAGCTCAATGATGCATTTCATTCATACTTAGGTAAGATAATCACGGGGCCGGACAAAGATTAGATCCACGCTTAAAGATCGCTTTAGTCGTTGAAATCATTTCGCTTTCGTTAAGATCGTTTTGACTCTTTCCTTTATGTTGTCGCGAACAGTCGACAGTTTATTTTTCGCCTTATCCGTCAAGAGGGCCGTATGTGCCACTGCGTCCCTGATCGGCTTGTATTCGTTCGCGTCCCTTGCCAGACAGGCTTCCTTAAGGGGATCTTTCTTATCAACTAGGTAGGCAAGGTCGTCCATAGATAAATAGCTTGAATCGGTGGGCTCTCTGCGAATCGGTATGCTGATATTGCCTTTACCCTTGTTGAGTTTTTCCGCCTCTTTCCATTTCTTAGCGGCCTCCTTCGCTTGATCGGACAATGGCAGTTTTTCCTCTTTGATGTATTTCCTTACTAGATTCTCCGAGATGAAACAGTCGGCATAAGATTCGAAGTTGAACGCAGCGTCGTCAGACAATTCGTCAACCCAACTGGTAACTTTTCTTCTATTTTTGGAGCCTTTGGAGAGGCCATATTCCTTTGAGACAGCTCCGTACAAACCACGAGATGCCCTCTCCTTTTTTGACAGCCTTTGGTTGTCAGGATCGCCCTCTTCTCGATGTTCGATTCGCCATTTATCCCAGTCTCCGACGATTTTCAGAATCGTCTTCCGAAATTTTTCTAAGAATTTTCTGTACTTGGGATCGTCGGCGACAATGCCCTCACGGCTACTTGTAAACCTATCAGTCGCATCGTCCAGGGCGTTGAAATGAATCTGGCCATATAGGTAACTCTCGGCGAGCCTGGCGGTCGGGATGTGCTTCAGAATATCTCGTTCACGCAGGCGCCCGTTTACAAACAAGTCGATGCCCACTCGTTCCCCGGTGGTCATGATACTCAGGTCCCTCGGCTTCTCAACCGAAGCGATGAAGCCCTTGATGGCTCCAACATTCAATTTCCGCGTCTCATGATCTTCCAGACTCTTCGAGAATATCGACTTTAGTGCCTCCACATATGGATCGTCGTTATCGCCTATTCTCCAAAGGAATTCTGTCTTCTCAGCCAAATCATTCAGATCCTTGTAAGTAACTTTTGCCCCATCAAGATAGATATTGAAAGATGCGTCCAACAGAGAAAAGCGGAAATAAAGCGCGATGATTTTTGCCAGAAAAGGAAAACTTCCTCTTATGCCCTCTTTTACTCCCTCAAAATAAATGATCGTACCGTGCTTATGCCCCGGAGTATATTTGGCAAACGTTGTTGCTTTCCATTTTTCGAGTGGGTACTGCTGCGGAGTTAAATCCTCAGTAATGGCATCATCAAGGTCAGAATTGTCGATGACGCCGCCTATATAAGTCTCTCCCTTTTTTTTCGAGATGACAGTGATCTTGTCTGCGCAGGACAATAGGGCCAATTTTCCAATCCCTTTTCTGCCGATGAACGGTCTACCCCCGGCCGACCGCTTCGTTCCGTCTTTTCTCTTGGAATATCCGATTTTCAGAAATTTGCTCTGAAAATCTTCCGCCGTCATGCCGATACCGTCATCTTTTATGAAGAAGCTATTTTTATTGCGGTTGATAAAAATATAAACATTCTTCGCATCGGCATCCCACGAATTCGAAATCGCTTCTCCGAGGACTGTTGCGAAGCTGCGGTACAGGCTCCTTCCTAGGTGGTTTAAAACACTCAAGGAGATTTCAAACGTAAATGACTTCTTTTTTTCCATGTGTGCCTAGACGTTTAGACTCAGCGTCATCCTGCAGCGCGAACTAGGACTCGCACTGAGCATCCAAGTGTTTCAAAATGCTTCTTGCGATGATCCGGCCAAGGCGAACGGGCACAGCATTCCCTATAAGTCTTCCCAAATGATGGAACGTGATCGGATCGTCGGGGCCCACGAACCTGTATCGCCTAGGGAATGTTTGCAGCAGAGCAGCCTCCCGCAAAGAGATGGCGCGATTCTGTTCTGGGTGGCCGAACCGTCCGTTCCCGAACCCATGGCATTGTGTGGTCACAGTCGGTCCGAGGTGATCCCATGCCATCCGTCCGTAGACTCCTGGGTACGTTTCGCCCGTTTCTGCCTTGTGACACTCCGCTACCAAGTGTTCGCTCCAGTCGCGCCATGTCCCGCCCGGCTTAGAAGCCCGGATTCTTTGAAGATTTTGGGCCGACAACGCGCTAGCACGGTGCAATGGGTCATGCAACGAAATCTTGCCCGCCTTGATCGGCTCAAGTCGCTCGATTGCCTGACGGACAGTCCTGCATCGGTTTGAGGGATGAGTCGGAGCCAATAGGTCTACCTGGCCGTACTTTGAGGCAAACAAAACCAGCCTTGTCCGGGTCTGCGGTACACCGTACTTCCAGCAATTGACATTCGAGAAGGTGACGACATATCCGCGGGATCGCAGGTCGGTAACAAATCTCGTGAAGATCACCTCCTTCTCCAACTGCGGGACATTCTCCATACTGACGATGTCTGCATCGGATTCTCGAATGATCCGACCAAATGCCGAAAGGAGCCGCCACTTGTGGAGATTTCGCTCTTTCTTTCCTCGTGTGTAAGTCGAAAAAGGCTGGCATGGGGCGCAACCGACCAAAATCTTTGTGTGATTAACGGGAAAGAAGCTCGCGACCTCGAGACCGGAAAGCTTCGCGACATCCTCTTCAACAAACAGGCACCTATTGTTCTTCTCGTACGGATACCTGCATTTCGGGTCTATGTCTACGCCCGCATAAACGGGGATTCCTTCTTTCAACATGCCGTGAGTTAGTCCGCCGACGCCACAGAACACGTCCACTGCAGCAGGCGGATACTTGCTACGCAATACGATGCTCAATGCGGTCTCCGACCCTTTCTGCCAATCAGGGAGCGGCCAAGAACCTTGCTCAAATCGGAAGTACTGCTAGCACGGCACCCCCAAATTGTTAGCACCTTCCATCCTTTTTTTCGCAGAGCCCGGCGGACCCGCTCGTCACGTTTCCGGTTTGCCTGAATTTTTTCGGACCAGAACTTCCTTCTCGTCGATGGTAGTCTCGAGCGGCCACATCTTTTGTGTCCATGCCAGAAGCAGCCATTGACGAAAATAATAACACGGCGCCCCCGAATGACAATGTCCGGTGTTCCAGGAAGCCGTCGGACATGTCGCTGGAAATGAATCTTACGCTGCCGTAGGAATTTCTCGACAAGCCTTTCAGGGAGAGTGTTTGATCCGCGTACGCGGCTCATCAGCCAACTGCGTTTTTGCTTTGAGAGTCTATCCGCCATTCTTGGGGTCAGCTCGCTTCTCTCGAATCGTCCAGTCACGCTTCCTCAATGCTCAAGAATAGTGCCTTGAAGGTGCTCCGTCCAGTCCGCGATGCGCAAAGTGGCTGAAGAGCCGCATTCCACTCCTAGTCACAGGCTAAGCAAACCACGGAATTTTTCAGGGCGCCCTTCGCCACACCACTCAGGGCAAGCTGAGGCACAAGGGCGCGGCGGATGGAAGAGAACGCAGATCCTTCGCTGCGCTCCCCTCGGCGATGCTCGGGACAGGCAGGATGACAGCGAAGGGCAAGGCGAATGAGGTTGCCGGGAATGCGGCGACGACGCGAACAAGACATAGGCGGAGGAAAGAGAAAGCAGATCCTTCGCTGCGTTTCCCTCGGCGATGCTCGGGGCAGGCAGGATGACAGCGGGTAGCTTCGGCGAGGCGCTAGAAACGCAGTGTTTTGAGGGGGGTACTAAGACCCCGGTACTTGAAAATTATGCCATGGGAGCCATTGTTGGGAGGCGAGGAGGTTTGGAGAATGTGAGTGCGGGTTGGGAGCTGCGATGCGGGGACGACGGTTCCAATAGGAGCCGGGGCACGCTACCCAGCCCGTCCAAGCCTACCTGCTGACGTATCCCTCCTGACCCCCGTTGGCAGGGGGCTTTGTTGGTGGCCTTCGTGCCTCTGAGTAAAGAGGCGAACGGACCTAGCCGCTTTTATGTCGCGGTTGCGCTTCGTGGCTGTGGGTAACAAACCGCGAGCTACGAAGATTTTCCAGACCTGACGCGGACACTTTTTCATCAGCCTGCAATTCAATATCACTGCAAAAATGCGTTTGGCCCGCCTGATGCAATCCATGGAGTGTGCGCAATGTGGGCAGGGATTAAATTGTGTGGAATCATGGGGAGGGGAGAGTGGAAGGGGAGGGGGACGCCTGGGGCGAGGAAAAGTGATGGTGAAAGCGGACACAACTGCAGGCGCGTGGAGGCGAGGGATTGCGGGCATGGTGGGCGCGATTCTGGTGATGGCTCTGCCGATGGATGCGTCGGATTTGAAACCGCAGGCGGTCGAGGGATTTAACCGCTACGTGCAGCTTACGGAAGCGCGAATGGATTCGCAGGCGGGGAGAGGGGAGCCGTTTTTGTGGGTGGAATCGCTGGGAGAAGAAAGGCGCGCGGCTGTGGAGGCGCAATTGCGCGACGGGAAAGTGGTGATCGAGCGGCTGGAAACGCTCGACGGCGGGAAGAAAATTGATGTTCCCGGCGGACTGATTCATCACTGGATTGGCACGGTGTTTATTCCCGGCGCGACGCTGGCGCAAACACTGGCGCTCGAAGAAGACTACGATCATCACCAGGACTACTTTCGGCCGGACGTGATTCGGTCGAAGGTGCTGCGGCATGAAGGCGGCGATTACCTGGTGCAATTGCGATTCTACAAAAAGAAAATCGTGACTTCGATTCTCGATACGGAGCATCACGTTCATTACGGGAGCGTAGATGCGGGGAAGGCCTGGAGCCGGTCGTACACCACGCGGATTCAGGAAGTGGTGGAGGCGGGAGAAAAAGGCGAGAGGTTGGAGCCGGAGGGACATGATCGGGGGTTCCTGTGGCGCATGAATACTTACTGGCGATTCGAGGAGAAGGATGGAGGCACGTATGTGGAGAGCCAGTCGGTTTCGCTGACGCGGGATATTCCTGTGGGGCTGGGATTTCTGGTGGGGCCATTCGTCAACAGCATCCCGCGCGAATCGCTGACATTTACGTTGGCCACTACGCGCGCGGTGGTGCTCGGAAGAATCAGCGCGGAGAATAAGCGGTAGGTTGGGCTGCGAAATTTCCCGCCGACAGAATTTTCAGCAAGAAACTAAAACGTGGTGCTGGCCAGGAAGAGGTTCGAGAGGCCGTTGGTGGGCTGCGCGACCAGATTGTTTGCAAACGAAATGAAGCTGAGGCTGTGGCCATCGGCGCTGATGGAGGGCGCAACGCTGGAGCCGTTGGAGGGCGGGGGCAGCGTGCCGGAGGCTTCGCTTGCGAGGATGGTGGCGGGGGCGCAGGTGGTGGTGACGGAGACGCAGGTTTTCCGGACGAAAACATTTTTCACACCGTTGGCGGTGTTGGCGCTCAGGTTGGAAGCGAGAGAATCGAAGGCGATGATGGGGGAGGAGCCGTTGGTAGCGGCGTTGTTGATGCTGGGGCGTTCGCTGACGCCGTTTCCGGGGATGGTGCCATTCGAAGTGGAGACCAGGACGGGGGCAGTGCTGCAACCGGTGGTTATTCCAGCGCAGGTGTCGCGGACATAGATCTGCTGAACGCCGGCGGAATTTGTGCCGAGGTTTGTGGCCGTCGAGGCGAAGGCCACGAAGCGGCCGCTGGGCGAGATGGCGGACTCGATGCTCGCGCCGTTGGCTGGCGTGGCGCCGGCATCAGGCGTGGAAATGAGCTGGGTCTGTCCGGTGCAGAGGCTGGCAGTGTAGGTGCAGCCGCGAATGAAAATTTCAGAGAGACCGCTCGGGTTGGGAGCTGTGGCGCCGAGATTGGTGGCTGTGGAAGTGAAGGAAACGAAGAGGCCGCTGCTGGCGATTGCGGGGTTCGCACTCGCGCCATTGGCGGGGGTAGTTCCATCAGGGGTCGAGATTAGAAATGTGGTGGGCGTGCAAGTGCTCGAGGGCAAGCCACCACAGGTGTCGCGAACGAAAATCTGCGGGGTGACGCCGTCGAAAGTGACATTCGAAACCAGATTGGTGGCGGTGGAGACGAAGGCGACGAATCGTCCGTCGGAACTGATCGCGGGATTGAAACTCTCACCGGTTCCAGCACTCAAACCATCCGCGGAAATCGAAACCAGGTGCGCCTGCACAGACGCGCCGGTGCATGTGGGCGTGGTGCTGCAGGCGGGGCGCCAGAAAACCTGGCGAGCTGTACCGTTGAGTGGAACGGTGGTGTCAATATTGGTGGCTTTAGAAGTGAACGCGACATGCGCGCCTGAGTTATCAAGTACAGGTTCGCTGCTGGCGCCATTCGCTGAGAAGCCGTTGGCATCGGTGCTGAGGATGGTTGTCGAGGGCGTGCAACCGGCAAGTGCCAGGCAAGTCTTGCGAAGATAGATGTCGCTGGTTGTGTTCCCGATACCCATCACAAGATTGCTGGAAATAGAGGCGAAGGCCACCAGTTGGCCATTTGTGTTGGTGGATGGCCCCGCGGTGGTCAGGTCGGGTATGGTGCCGGTACACACGGGTCCACAGATTCCGTTGTTCGCGAGCGAGCCGTCGGGCGCGAGATCCAGCAGCATGGGCAAACCAAGCGTGAGGGTTGGGTCCACGGCGAACGTCAAAATATTGGAAGGGCCTCCGCCGGGCGTCGGATTCAGCACTTGAATTTGATCGACTGAGCCGACAGCCAGGTCGGCAGCGGTAAGCAGGGTGGTGACCTGGGTTGTGCTTTGAGTAGCGGTGGATCGCGGAGAACCATTGATCAGGATTTGCGAGCCGCTCACCAATCCCGTGCCATTCACGACCAATGTGGGAGGAGTGGCTCCTGCCTGCAGAGCCGTTGGAACCAGCGAATTGATCACCGGAACAGGATTTTTAACAGGCAGCGGAAAAGGGTCGGAAGTTCCGCCGTTGGGCGGGGGATTTAACACCGCAATCTGCAAGACGCCCGCGGTGGCAACATCGGCGGTTAGAAGCTGAATCTGCAGCGAGGTGCTGTTGTTAAAAGTAGTGACGCGAGTTGCGCCGTTAACTGTGCCGACAGAGGTGGGGACGAAGTTCTTGCCAGTTACCACCAGGCTCAATCCAGCGGCACCGACGAAGACACCGGACGGTGATAGGGAAGTGATCTGCGGGAATGGGCTGGCCACGGGATTGATGGTAAAAATCAGAGGAGGGCTGCTGGTTCCACCGCCGGGTGCGGGAGTGAATACAGTCAGAGAGGCTGTGCCGGGAACCTGCACAAAGAGAGCTGGAACGGTCAATTGAAGTTGGTCCTGGCTCAAGAAGATTGGTCTAACCGCGAGTGGCTGCTGGTTGGTGGCCGTCCCGGTCCACTGAACCACTGAGGTGGGAGTGAAGTTTTTTCCATTCACTAACAGCATGAATTGAGGGTTGCCAGCGTCAATGTTGGTTGGAGAAAGTGAAATTGTCCTGGGCAACGGATTGTTGATGTAACCACCACAGGAAGGCAGGATCGCCGCCAGAAAGACGAGTACGCAAAATGCCAGCCAGGATTTTCCCCGCAAATCTGTCACCCCTGAGTCTGTAGGCCGGAGCCACCAACGTAAGCGCAATCGCAGAGAATACTAGAGATGGCCGGATGGGGCAATCGGGATGCCTGTGATCTGCCGGTCGAATTTGGGGTCGGCGGAAGACAGGGCCTAGAATTTGGACTGGCCGGCGGTACAGCATGTCCTTTTGGACAAGCAGCTACTTTACTTTCCCCCTCGGTTGGAATCACTATAGGCACGGGTCAAATCCAGAGCGGACTTAATCAGCAGGATCGTTGTAGCCGTCGGCATAACCCCAGCCACGAACATCGCAGCCATGGGAGCGCGCGTTCCGCGCTTACAAGGCGCCGATGCCGCAACTTCTGAAATGCATCGCTGGTCAGTTAGATGCAAGCGAGCGGTTTCTTCGGACTTGACCCGGCATGCGGGAGCGCATCATGACTGAGTCGTGGAAACAATGGGAAGGCCAGGTGGTGGACGGTCAATTCCATCTGCGCCAGTATCTTGGCGGCTCCGGGGAGAGCGCTGTTTTCCTGACCGAATACGCCGCGGGCGAAGCGCAAAATGCGGCGATCAAACTCATCGCTGCTAATCCTGACAGCGCAGAAATCCAGCTCTCACGCTGGAGGCAGGCTGCGAAACTCTCGCATCCTCATCTGCTGCGCATTTTTCAAGCTGGGCGGTGCCAGCTTGGCGATATGAACCTGCTGTACATTGTGACGGACTGCGCGCAGGAAAATCTGTCGCAAATTCTTCCGCAACGCGCGTTGACGCAGGAAGAAGCACGCGACATGCTCGGGCCTGTTCTAAACGCGCTTGCATATATTCACGGCGCTGGATTTGTGCACCGCCGTCTGAAGCCCGCCAACATCATGGCCGTGGATGAACAACTGAAAATTTCGAGTGACGGCTTGTGCCGCGCAGGCAGATCAACTGCGGGGCAGTCGAAGCCCGGGGTGTATGAGGCGCCCGAATCTTCCGGTGGGATTGCCTCGCCCGCGGGGGACGTATGGTCACTCGGCATGACACTGGTTGAAAGCCTGACGCAGCGACTGCCGTTGTGGGAACACATCCGGGAAGAAGAGCCGTCGCTGCCCGAGAATTTACCCGCACAATTCCAGGAGCTGACGCGACATTGCCTGCGCCGCGATCCTTCGCGCCGGTGGACCGTGGCCGACGTTGCACGCTGGCTCAACCCTGCTGCCTCCGCGCCGCAATCCTACGCAGAGCCGCAAGTAGACGCAGCCACGGCGGGGGATTTCCAGAGCCATTTCGCGAAGCGAGGGGTGCTGATTCCAGTGGCGGCGTTGGCTCTAATTCTGATCGCAATGATTGCGGGGCCCAAGATCTTCACGCGTCACATGGAAGCGCAACCAACACGCGCCGCCGCACCTGCGCACGCGAAGACTCAGCCGAAACCGGAAGCACAGCCGGCAAAGACGGCCGTTCAGCCAAAGCCTTCGCCACCCGAACCGGCAAAAGCGCCGCCAGCAGCAGCCGCTGCTAAGCCCGAGGAGCCTGTGAAATCACCCTCGCCTGGGGCGGTGAAGGGTGAAGTGATCGAGCAAGCTCTGCCGGAGATATCCGAGAAGGCCCGCGATTCAATTCAAGGGACGGTGCGTGTGGGCGTGCGCGTTGAGGTGGATCCGACCGGGCATGTGACCGGAGCAACGCTTGAAGCGCCTGGTCCGAGCAAGTTTTTTGCGGACAAGGCACTCTCAGTCGCGCCGCGGTGGAAATTTTTTCCGCCCACAGTCGGAGGGCGAAATGTACCAAGTGAATGGATACTGCGTTTCGACTTCTCGAACACCGGCACCACGGTACATCCTGCGCAGAAGACTCCCTAGTTGGCGGTTCAGCGGCTCTTGACCCGTTGTTGGGTTTCACGGGAAGGCTGCCACGCTGCCGTCAATCTTTTGTGTTCGCGGAACAAGCCATCCGAAACCCGGATTTGCCCTCTGCGGATAAATCGCTCGTGATTTTCCTCGAGCTCAGCGGGGAGATAGCGATAGTTGACCGTCACGCCGAAAGACGCCTCCAAACCGTAAGGGCGCAGATTTCCAAAAGCATTGATCCGCTCCAGCCGCGCGCCATTGGAGAGGTGAAAGGTGGCCACAGGATCGTAGAGCTTTCCGTTCTGGCGCGCGCGAGTGAGGTAGGCAAAGGCGACACGCTCTAGAGGCGCAGATAGAACTTCGCGATGAGCAAGCGGATGTTCCAATAGGTGAAAGAAGGCGTCCACGGGATCGCGGCGTTTTGCGGCGGTCATCAACTCGCGTGCAAATTCGGCCAGCAGCCGGGACAACCGCTCGCGCGTGAAACCGTCTTCGTTTCCCGTGTCGTGCAATGCCTGAGAGAAGCGCGGCAAGGGCGAGAGCGTCCCATACGTCTTGATGCTGGGTAATTCCGCGGCCAGTTCAGCGACTACCTGTTTGATCAGAAAACTTCCAAATGGAACTCCGCGCAAACCCTTAAGACAATTGTTGATGGAATAAAAAACCGCGGTGTCCGCCTCCTGTGCTGGAAGTACCGGCGCATGCACGTCGAGCAGCGGTTCCAGACCACCTCCCAGTCCTTTGGACAGAGCTACCTCAACAAAAATGATGGGATCGTCGCGAAGCGCCGGATGAAAAAATGCAAAGCAGCGGCGGTCGGCCTCGAGGCGACGGTGGAGATCAGGCCAGCCGTTGATTTCATGCACCGATTCGTAGCGGATCAATTTTTCAAGTATCAGCGCAGATGTCTGCCAGCTTATGCGTTCCACGCGCAGGAAGCCGCGGTTGAACCAGGATTTGAAAAGATGTTTGAGATCGGTGTCGAGGGGCGCAAATTTCGCAGTGTGGGAAGTTTCTGCGAGCAGGTCCTCCCGGAGTGACACCAGAGTTTCTGTACCATGCGGCGCCGTATTGATGCGGCGAATCAGTTCCTGGCGCGGCGGTTCCACAGCGTCGAAGAGCGCGGCCAGGGTTTCGGCGCCGGGTGCCTGGTCGTACTCAGCGGCCGCGTGGCGGATGGCTGACTTTTCCGGTGAAAACTCGTTGCAAAGCATATCGAAGAAGCCGCGCCTTTGCGCCGCGTTCATGTTTCTGTAGGTGTTGATGATCTCCTCTGCGAGAGCGGTCTGCGAAGCCTCTCCGCGCTCGGAGAGCAGTAACCGGCACAAAAAGCGCATATCCGTGCCGCGGCGCTCTCGTACCATGCGAAGAAGATTGTGGAGGAACCCGGGCATTGGCCTGCCGCATTATAACTTGAAGTTCCCGTGGCTTCGCTCCGTTCCTCGCGCGACACGAACTCACGTGTAAAACGCCGACTCTGATTCCGACGCGTCAATTGAAGTTGCTACCGGTGGGCCTTTGCACTATTTTGTCCACTGCGACCTGGGGCACGGAGCCAACTCGCGGCACGCATTTCGTGTGCCAGAGGGTTCTGTAGAGCGCGCCGCTCGGAGGATAAGAATGTCAGTTTGTAAATGGATCGCTACGTCTCTGCTCGCGCTCGGACTTGCTTTCGCATCGCAGCTCAACGCGCAGGATCAATCGAAACAGCAGACAGCACCCGCGCCTCAAACCGCGCCGGCTCCCCCTGCGGCGAAGCCTGCAGACGTTGCTTCGCCGGACGCCATTCTCGCGGCTGTTTACGATGTGATCTCAGGTCCTGCGGGACAGGCGCGCGATTGGGACCGCTTCCGCTCGCTTTATCTGCCCGGGGCGCGGCTAGTTCCTACCGGACCGAATAAGGAGGGCGGCGGATTTTTTGCGCGCACCATGACGCCGGATGAATACGTTGGACGCGCCACCGCTTTCTTTGAAAAGGAAGGCTTTTACGAAAAAGAAGCAGCGCGACGGCTGGAGCGTTTCGGAAACATCGTGCAAGTGTTCAGCACCTACGAATCGCGGCACGATCCGAAGGAGGCGCCCTTCGCGCGGGGGATCAACAGTTTTCAATTGTTTTTCGATGGGACGCGCTGGTGGGTGGTCACCGTGTTCTGGCAGGCGGAGACCGCTGAAAACCCGATCCCCAAGGAATTTCTTCCCGCGGCCCACTAGCGGGCACAAATCGAGAGGCATCCATGTTTCAAAGCAATTTATTAAAGGGTCGCACGATTCTGATTACCGGCGGCGGGACGGGGCTCGGCCGCTCGATGGCGCTGCGATTCGCCGAATTGGGCGCGAATATTTTTATCGCCGGGCGGCGGGTAGAGCCGCTGGTGGAAACATCCGAGGCGATTCGAGCCAAGGGGGCGCGCGCGGCTTATGCGTCCGTGGACGTTCGTGATTTTGCCGCGGTGGAGCAAATGATCGCGGCGGCCGAAAAAGAATTCGGCGGCGTGGATACGCTGGTGAACAACGCCGCCGGAAATTTTATCGCGCGGACGGAAAAGCTTTCGCCGAACGCGTTCAATGCCGTCGTAGGAATCGTGCTGCAAGGAACGTTTCACTGCACGCTTGCGCTGGGGCGGAAATGGATCGCGGCGAAGCAGCCTGGCAATATTCTAAATATTGTGACCACCTATGCCTCCACGAATGCCGGTTCCGGATTCGTGGTGCCGTCGGCGTGCGCCAAGGCAGGCGTGCTGGCGATGACTACTTCGCTCGCCGTCGAATGGGCGCGCCATCACATTCGGTTGAACGCTATCGCACCCGGGCCGTTTCCCACCGAGGGCGCTTTCTCACGCTTGATGCCGTCGAAGGAGATCGAAGAGCGAGCCAAGAATTCTCACCCGATGAAGCGTTTCGGGCGTCACGAAGAATTAGCAAATCTCGCGGCGTATTTGCTGAGCGGGCAGGCCGATTACATCAACGGCGAATGCGTGGTTATAGATGGCGGGCTGTGGCTCCGCGGCGCAGGAGAATTCAACGATTTCGTGGATTTGCCTGACGCCGCGTGGGACAAACTTGAATCAGCGCGGAAGAAATAGCGGGCGAATCACCGGCGGCTAGTCTTATCGTAATCGAGCAAACACCGCATCGTCTGATGTAGGCAATCCTCCCAATACACGAGCACGGCTGAGTTGGCCCTTCGCATGCATGTGAAAAGAGCGGCACTGCGTGGCGGGCAGCCTCAGCAGCCCACAATTGGCAAACGAGGAATAAGTGATGCAAAGAGCTTTCGTGAAAGTTTCGGCGAAGTGTCAGGTCTTAATCCCGAAAGCAGTACGCGAGGAATTGAAGATCCATCCCGGACAGAAACTCTTCATGTACACCTTTGAGGGCTCGATTCGTTTGTCCCCTCAGCGGCAGATCAGTGAACTTCGGGGCATAGTGAGGGGGATGACGTGGCGGAGGGAGGATCGCGACCGAAAGGACCGCTTTTAAATAAACTTGCGAGAATTTATCCATGACCTCTCGCCTTGACCGCCTCTGCGCGGGCCAGTAAGCTAGTTGTTTCCGCGACGAGAGAATAGCCGCCATGGATACCATTCAAATCACGCTGCCGGACGGCGCGACCCGCGAGGTGCCGAAAGGCACTACCGCGGCGGATATCGCCAAACAGATTTCGCCGAGGCTTGCGAAAGAAGCGCTCGTGGCACGCACCAATGGCGATCTGATCGATCTTTCGCGCCCGCTCGAGCACGACACCAAGCTGGCGATTCTCACCGCGAAAGATCCGGACGCAGTTCAAGTATTCCGGCATTCGGCCGCGCATTTGCTGGCTGCCGCGGTGCTTGAACTTTTTCCTAACGTGAAGCTGGGCATCGGCCCGCCAATCGACAACGGCTTCTTCTACGAATTCGTGCGCGAAGAGCCGTTTACGCCCGAGGATTTGGGAAAAATCGAAGCCAAGATGCACGAGTTGGCTGCGAAGGACATCCCGAACGAGCGCAAGTTGATTCCGAAGCCGGAAGCGCTCGAGCTGTACCGCAAGAGTGGGCAGAATTTTAAGTGCGAGCTGGTGGAGGAAAAAGCCACCGAGCCGATGGTGTCGTTTTACACCACCGGGAAATTTCTGGATTTCTGCCGCGGGCCGCACATTCCTTCGACCGGGCGAATCAAGGCCTTCAAATTGATGAATGTTGCGGGCGCTTACTGGAAAGGCCAGGAAAGCAATCCGCAGATGCAGCGGATTTACGGCGCTTGCTTCGTGGACCAGAAAGAGCTCGACGAATATCTGCACAAGCGCGAGGAAGCGAAGAAGCGCGACCACCGCAGGCTCGGCGCGGAGCTCGATCTCTTCAGCATCGAGGAAGACGCGGGGCCGGGGCTGATTTTCTGGCATCCCAAGGGCGGGATCGTCCGCCGGGAAATGGAAGACTGGCTGAAGGACGAATTGGTGCGGCGCGGCTATGAACTCGTGTTCACGCCGCACGTGATGCGGCGGCACTTGTGGGAAATCAGCGGGCATACCGGATTTTACAAAGACAGCATGTTCGGGCCGGTGGAGGTGGAGAAGGATCTCTACCAGCTCAAGCCCATGAATTGCCCGGGGCACATTTTGATTTACAAATCGCGGCTGCGGAGCTATCGCGAATTGCCGTATCGTCTCGCGGAACTTGGGACGGTGTACCGCTACGAGCGGTCGGGCGTGCTCCATGGGTTGCTGCGCGTGCGCGGGTTCACGCAAGACGACGCGCACATTTTCTGCATGCCGGAGCAGATCGAAAAAGAAATTCAGGACTGCATCGAATTTGCCTGGGAAGTTCTGCGCGTCTTCGGTTTCGATCGCTACGAAGTGGAGTTGTCGGGAGGCGACCCGTCGCGCCCGCAGGATTATCCCGGAACGCCGGAAGAGTGGAGACACGCGGAAGAGGCGCTCACCAACACGCTGAAGCGCATGAACGTCCCCTACAAGTACGTGCGCGGCGAAGGGGCATTTTACGGCCCGAAGATCGACGTGAAGCTGGTGGACGCGATCGGGCGGCCGTGGCAATTGACCACTGTGCAATTCGATTTCAATCTGCCGCGGCGGTTCAAGCTCGAGTACGTGGG
>Ga0210384_10000964_pt1 | contig 41291 bp, 30 predicted proteins | sample IncBWH2MmetaG_FD_160574 | JGI IMG/M metagenome (GOLD analysis project Ga0210384, IMG submission 160574) | Forest soil microbial communities from Barre Woods Harvard Forest LTER site, Petersham, Massachusetts, United States - Inc-BW-H-2-M | ecosystem: Environmental > Terrestrial > Soil >...
TCTCGGGGAGTTGAATTACATGGCCGCGAAACGTAGCCAGGTGATTGAATTCATTCGCTCCCATCCGCTCTGGTATGCGCGTATGACTTTCCGCCGCTTTATCTTTACCTGGACCGGTTTCTGGAGTTTGCCGCAGCAGGGACCGGTTCGAGAATCCTTGGATCCCGAGGAGCCGTTCGACCTTGTGAACATCATATTCTGCACGACGCTGACAGCAACGGTGCTTGGCGGAATGTATCTGGCGTTCCGGCGCAAGGTCGTCACGTCATGCATCTATGCTCTCGTTCTGCTCGTATATCCTGTGGTCTATTATCTTGCGGCGCCGGATCTTCGCTATCGCCATCCGATTGACCCCGAAATGGTCGTGCTCGCCAGTTTTGCCTGCGCAACTTTATTCTCGAGAAATCATGGAACGACCGGTGAAGTCTGAGGTTGGAATTGCGGCACGAGAACACACGAACCGTCCACGAGGAGGCGGTTGACGTTGAGGACGGCAGATTGTATGTTGCGAGCGATCACCTGTGCGAAGCACGAGGGCTCAATTCGACCGGATTAGATGGATTGGTTTTTCGATCCGCGCGGCGACCTCCAACTTATCGTTCCTCGTTTTGCTTTCGCTTCTCGTGCTGGCGGGCGGAGCGTCTGCCCATGCCATACTTGTGCGTTCAGCCCCCAAAGCACACGAGGTTGTTGCGAGCGGCGAATTAGACGTGGTGCTGGAGTTTAATTCAAGAATCGACGCGGCGCGCTCCAGTTTGGCCCTCGTCTTACCTGGTGGGAAAGTCGACAAGCTCACACAACTGCCGCAACCTTCACCCCCTTCATTGGCAGCAAAGACCTCCCGATTGACTTCGGGAAGCTATATTCTTCGGTGGCAAGTTCTGGCAAATGACGGCCACATTACGAGGGGTGAAGTCCCTTTCGAGGTCAAGTAGCAAACGATGATCCCCTCGGCTGATAAATCCAAACCCATGCATCCGGCACGGCGGAAGTAAAAAATGGCTTGGTTCTTGCTGGATTTTGGGCTCCTGGCAGTCCTCCTTCGAGCAGCAATCCTGGCGTTCCAATCGTTGGTCATCGGGGGATTAGTTTATGTCGCATTTGTGCAAACCCCCGGCGGGCCCGCTGGGGATCTTGCGACATTGCGCTGCCGCCGCGGTATCAGGTGGGCAGCGCTCGCTCTCGCAGTTTCGCAGTTGCTCTATGTTGCGGTGAATGCAGCCATTCTCCTGGGAACGCTGCAATTGTCCTTTCGCGACCTGGTGACCGCAGACTTTTTCATTGCCGGCACTGTCGGTCTGGTGGCTTCCGTTGCATTGATACTCGTCCTCAACCCCTTCGGAGGGGCCGCCGCTTCAAATCGGCAATTTCTATTCAAATCGCTGCCGTTTGCGTTGTCATTGCTGGCGGCCTCGATCTGGACAAGTCACTCCGTTGCGCGCATGGATCATCGCTTAGTCACCGCATTGCTCACCGGAATACACCAGCTTGCTGTGGCGATTTGGGTAGGGGGAATACCCTTCTTGTTGGTTTCGCTCAGCCTGGAACAGGAAGCCTCTCGCGGACGGAGTCTGGCTCGACGCTTTTCTAGGATGGCTGTTGTCGGTGTGGCAGCGCTGCTCGCTGCAGGCCTCGGCCTGTCGTATTTTTACATTGGTTCATGGGGAGCGCTTAGCGGGACAGCCTACGGAGTCATGGTTCTCACGAAATCCGCGTTGCTGGGAGGCCTTCTCGTGCTCGGAGGCTCGAATTGGTGGCTGGTCCGATCTCTGGAGAATCACACAAATGCGGTGAAGGGACCGAAAGACTCGGCAGACCGCAACATCCCGAAGCCGCTCTTGCTTGTCCGTCGCTTTGGCGAGGCAGAAATTGGTGTAGGTTTTAGCATTATCCTGGCTGCGGCTTCGCTGACTTCACAGCCGCCTGCGATTGATATGGTGCAGGATCGTCTGACCACGCATGAAATTGTTGAGCGCTTTCGTCCCGCAATCCCGCGCTTCAGAAGCCCCTCGGTTGACGAGCTTGCACCAGCCACGCCTTTGGAGGAAGCAGTCAACAGCTTCGACAATTCTGCGGTCGCTTGGGCACACAGCCATAGAGACCCGGATATGGCTTTTTCTGAGGCCAGCCACCATTGGGCGGGGCTGATTCTGCTGGCCATCGGTGCCGGTGCGTGGATGTCACGATCCCGGAGATTTCCGTGGGCCCGCTACTGGCCGTTAGGTTTCGCAGCGCTCTCCATTTTTACCTTCGTCCGCGCCGATCCCGAAAATTGGCCGCTGGGGCCGGTTAGTTTTTGGAAAAGTTTCTATGATCCCGAGGTACTTGAACACCGCGTGTTCGATGTAATCCTTCTCTTGTATGCCATCTTCGAATCTGGAGTGCAGACCGGGCGCCTCAGATCGCGCGCGGCCGCCTATGTCTTTCCACTCCTAATGGCGCTTGGGGGCGCCGTGCTGCTGCTCCACAATCATGCCCTCGGAAATGTAAAGGACGAATTGCTCATCGAGATGAGCCACAACTCGATGGCCATACTTGCGGTGTTCGCCGGGTGGTCACGGTGGTTGGATGTTCGATTGCCTCTGCGGCTGCACGGTGAGCCGGCCTCCCGCATTGCGGCTCAGATTTGGCCGATTTGTCTAGTTCTGATTGGCTGCCTGCTGCTCAACTATCGAGAGGCCTGAAGCCCGTTGAGAGCGCCCAACCGCCTATTAAGGTCACTTCCCTTCATCGTTCTCATCGCGTTTTTCATCCGATTGATGGTGGTGGCTGTGGTTTACAAAGACCAATTGGATCCCCAACGTGATTTTTGGCAGTTTGGTTATGAGACGGGAAAAATCGCGCGATCGATTTCATCGGGCGAAGGATTTTCTAATCCTCTCTTTGCAAAGACCGGGCCAACGGCTTGGATGACTCCTCTCTATCCCTACCTCGTCGCTGCGGTATTTAGAGTCACCGGTGTCTACACGAAATCATCGGCACTAATTCTGCTTTCCTTGAACTGCCTTTTTTCTGCGCTCACGTGCATCCCGGTTTTCTTCATCGCTCGCCTTAGCTTTGGCGATAGGACCGCTCTCTGGTCCGCCTGGGCTTGGGCCCTGTTCCCTTATGCCATCTACTTCTCTGTCGAATGGATCTGGGAAACTTGCCTCACCACTCTGCTCCTCACCCTCTTGTTTTGGATTACTCTCCGTCTTCCGCATTCCACCCGCCTGCCTTCCTGGCCGGGCTACGGCCTGCTCTGGGGCTTCTCCGCTTTGAGCGATCCCGCGGTCCTCTCGCTGCTCCCAGTCCTCCTCGGTTGGGCCTGCTACCGCTTATACAAGCGCAACCAGCGCTGGCGCCTGCAGGCAACGGTGGCCCTCTTCGCCCTGCTCATCCCCATCACTCCCTGGTTTGTGCGCAACTACCAGACCTTCCATCAGTTCATTCCCTTCCGCGATGCCTTCTGGCTGGTCATGCACGTGGGCAACAATGGCGACACCTCGCACTGGGCTCCTGACTCAGCGCATCCCTCGACCAGTTCAATGGAAGAAGAACAGTACAACCGTCTCGGGGAGTTGAATTACATGGCCGCGAAACGTAGCCAGGTGATTGAATTCATTCGCTCCCATCCGCTCTGGTATGCGCGTATGACTTTCCGCCGCTTTATCTTTACCTGGACCGGTTTCTGGAGTCTTTCCCGAGAATACTTGGCTCAGGAGCCGGGCGATCCCTGGAACATTCTGATGAGCACGATATTACTGGCGTTGATGTTGATCGGATTTCGCCACGCGCTTCAGGAAAGGATTGCGGTTGTGAGTCTTTTTGCTTCCGCAATGATCGTGTTTCCGCTCGTTTACTACATCTCGTTCACGCAAATGTCTTACCGCCATCCAATCGATCCACTGCTGGCGATAATGGCGGCCTACGGGGCAGTTGGCTGCTTTCCAGGTTGGAGGAATGAAAAGCCGATGACAGATGGAAGGCCATGACCAACTCAACAATTCTATTCTGCCGAATACTGCACCGCACTTTGCAATCCAAGATCAGGGGTCATTCGTGACGCAGCGCTTCGGTGGGTTCGAGCTTGGCGGCCCTCTCTGCGGGCAAATATCCGAAGACGATACCCACTGTGCAGCACACGACAAAGGCAATCAAGATTGAGAGCCAGGCAAATCGGACGCTGAAGTTTCCCGGCAAAAATGGTTGCGCAAGGAGTGGAATAGCAATTCCCACCAGAATCCCTGCCACGGCACCGATGCAGCTGATCATCACCGCTTCCAGAAGGAATTGGTAACGGATGTCCAGGCCCCGGGCACCAACAGCCTTCCGCAGACCGATTTCGCGTGTTCGTTCCGTTACCGTGACCAGCATGATGTTCATGATGTTCACGCCGCCGATCGTCAAGGTGATCAGGCCGATTACAAGCAACACGATCGAAAGCGCCATCGAGATCTTCCGCGCTGCATCAAGGATTGATCCCAGATTCTGAACGTTGTATTTCACTCCGGCTCGATGCCGGCTCCGCAAGAGTTCGCCAAGCTCGCGGGTCACGAGCGGCACGTCCTCAGCTCGATCCGCTTGCGCATAAATGATCAACAACAAATCGACTCCCACGTAATTCTTTATCAGCGAGAAAGGCACGAGCAGTGAATCCCGCTGGATGTCGGACTCCCCAAACGTGGAACCGCGTTCGCGAAATACCCCGATCACACTGTAAATCAATTCACCAACCCGAATCGTTCGGCCCAAGGGGTCATCCGCGGGAAAAAGACGTCTTGCCAGATCTTCAGTCAACAAGCAGACTTTGCTGTGCGATTCCATGTCTGCATCATCAAGATACCGCCCCCTGAGGATTACCAAATGGCGGATACCTTGAAATCCAGCGGTCACGCCGACCAGGTTGACAGGTAACTCTGTAGAGCCGGCGGCTACGACCAGATGCCTCGCGTGGGATCCAGCGACACGAGTCACCTCCGGAATAGCAGGTTGAATTGCTTCCAGGTCACCGGGAGACAAGAAATCGGAAAATGGTGGTCGTGCCTCCCCTGGCACAAATTCCGCATACACAAGATTCGAGCCGACAGCCTCAATCAGTCCTGTGATGTAAGTTTTCGCGCTTAAGGAAACCGTGACAACCAGAACCACGCAGGCGCTTCCGATAGCGACGCCCAGAGTTGAAAGGATCGAGCGCAACTTACTAGCGCGCAGAGCGCGGATCGCTTCCATCCAGGTGCCAGATGAGATCATTTATCCATCCGATCAGTACGCCACTTTGTACACTGAGTAAGACTGGTTCGCAAACAGGGGATTCGCCGGATAAATAACCTCGCGGAATTGAATGATGTAGCTCAAATGATTCTCGCGCGCTGTTTCCAACAATTGATTCCAGCTCAACTGTTTGTACTTTTGAGTGATGGCCTCAGTTCCCATCCAGTTCCCCCACGAATAGCCGACTGCCATCATGCGCTTCCGATATTCAGCTTCAAATGGAGGATAGAGATACATCGCTTGCCCGTCCTTCCATTCCCCCCAACTGGATCTCTCGGAAAACGCACGAAAGCCGCCGGGATAAGTAGGTACGAGAAATATTGCGTCCGGTGGCGAATTCGTTCCGGCCCACTCCTGCACAGCACGCCAATCTGATTCGAGCCGCGTCGGCGAAACCACCGGGTTCCAGATGTGATGTAAAGCGGGGTCATGGCTGATGACCAGCGATAGAAACACGACGCTGCACGCCACGCTAGCAAGCCCGCCAAGCCATTTGACAGATTCTTCATTCTGCTTGCTCACAGCACAGCAGCAGCCCATCAAAATGGTGAGACAGACCGCAACCGTGAAGCTCCATTCTACGTGCATAAGCAAGGTTGCGATTATGCCCGCGAACAGCAGTCCCAATAAGACGGCACGGATCACTGGCACGCCTGACACACTTCGGACAACCCGATCGAAACGGTGATGGGGATCTACCCACAGGGCCGTTGCCAAAATTAGTAACCAGACCAGCCCCACTGAATCGGCTATCGGCAACAGGATCGCCGTTACACCCAAGAGACAGGCTGCACCGGCACTCTGGGCAACTGTCCCCAGGAGGTTTGCGCCATAGATTTGCACAAGCAGGATCGAGTACAGCAGCAGAAACGAATCGGCGCGCAGTAACTGCAGACGAGCCAGCACTGGAGTCAGGTAAAACTTGCCGAAAATGGCCCCCAGACAGACAGGAACAAGGAACGAAGCGGTCAGGATTTCGAGTCGAACGTCCCGAGAGATACGAGCTCTCCGAGCAACGATCACTATCAGTGCTGCTGCAACTACTATCCCGGCACCAATCGCGATCTCGTATGAGTCATGGCTTCGCAGATTGAGATGGAACGGATAAAACGCCAGCAGCGCTTCAACGTAGCCTGAAGGGAACTCATTGTGGATAAGTCCACGGAACATAAAAAGCCAAGGTATAGAGATCGCAATTCCCAGCAGACCTGCTGCCAGAATTTCCGATCTGCGCTCTCGCCAGTCGAATGCGGCGAAGGTTGCAATTGCAAACAGCATGAACACGAAATAGAGGGCATCCACATATATAACCAACGCGCCAAGGAGGGCTGCTGGAATCCATCGCTGTTCGAGCAGGAAGCACCCGACCCAAACCAGCAAAGCCACGGCGAAGGTCGTCTGGGTCTGGACAGAATCCAGTACGGTGGAAGCGCCCAACGGAGTCTGGTCATTCAAGAAAGGGGACAAGGCAATCGCCAACACAATGTACGCGACTAGACGATTATCTTTTGCTCGGGCGGCCACTATCCGCGCAACCGCCAGGAAAAATAATATTTTCGTGATTAAGAAAAATATGAAAAGTACCTTCTCAGTGTCGAACCAATGCGAAAAATACGCGACAACCGCCCAGAAAAGAGTGGGAAAGCGGGCGAAAGCCTCCCTGATGGGGTCCTGCGGGTATAAGTTGGAGTTGCGGAGCCAATTGACCAGAGGCAATTCAAATTCGTGATTAGATGCGCCGTAGGAAAAGCCAAAGAAAATGGAATTCAGATATGCACTTGCGATAGCAACCGATAGAACTTGAACCGTTCGAGATCTGTGATGGATGCTGGAACTCTCCTCCTTTTCCTGCATGAAAAAACCTCACAATTCGCCGGAATTTCCAGTTCGCCCACTTTTAGGCGATTCTAGCGCCGCGAATACTACCATCAAGAATCCCGCTCCTGCCCGTAAACTTCATCCTGCAATCAGTATTTTTTCAAGCCTTTGTCTGCAAGCCCCGTTCAGTGTAAATTACGCTGGACCCGCATTTGCGAAGTGCGGACAAGGACACAACCATGTCGGCAAATGGCAGTGAGCTTGAGAACAGTTGGAGGACTGACGCGCGATGGAAAGACATTCTGAGGCCGTATTCGGCTAGCGATGTTGAACGGTTCCGCGGAACTCTGCGCATCGAGCATACGCTGGCGAAAGTTGGCGCCGAGCGGCTGTGGAAGCTCCTTCAAGATCAACCCATGGTGAAAGCTCTTGGAGCAATGACAGGCAATCAAGCGGTCGAGCAGGTGGCTGCTGGCCTGCCTTCCGTGTATGCGAGCGGATGGCAAGCGGCTGCCGACGCGAACAATGCCGGCCAAATGTATCCCGACCAGGGACTGTATCCGGCCGACAGCGTGCCGAAGCTTGTTCGCACACTAAACAACGCCCTCCAGCGTGCCGACCAGATTGACCACGCGGAAGGAAATGAGGACACGCAGTGGTACGCGCCGATCGTCGCGGATGCCGAGGGTGGATTCGGCGGCACGGTGAATGCATTTGAGCTCATGAAAGCAATGATCGAAGCGGGCGCTGCAGGCGTGCACTTTGAAGACCAGATTTCGTCGATAAAAAAGTTTGGCTCAATGGGCGGGAAAGCAATTGTTTCCACGGGAGAGTACCTCAACAAGCTTGTCGCGGCGCGATTGGCAGCAGACATCATGGGCGTTCCAACACTATTGATCGCGCGTACAGATGCGCACGGTGCGAAGCTGATCCGCAGCGATTTCGACGACCGCGACAAGCCTTTCCTGACAGGAGAACGCACCAGAGAGGGTGACTTCCTATTTCGCGGTGGCCTCGACGCCGCAATCGCTCGCGCCACTGCTGCCGCACCCTATGCCGACATGGTGTGGTGCGAGACGATGAAGCCTGACCTTGATGAGGCCAAGCGCTTCGCCGAAGCCATCCATGCAAAGTTTCCGGGAAAGATGCTTGCCATTGATTGCGCCTCGCCGCTCAGTTTGAAGAAAGTGATCGGGGAAGCCAATATGGACAAATTCCACTCGGAGCTTGCTGCCATGGGATACAAATACCAATTTGTCACGCTGGCAGGATTCCACTCGCTGAACATGTCTATGTTCGACTTGTCGCGCGAGTTTTTGCATGCAGGTGTCAAGGGCTATGCGGATCTGCAGGAACGCGGGAGCAAAGCGGCGAAGGAGCATGGTTATCGCGCATCAAAACAGGCACGCTTCGTGGGCACAGGCTACTTCGACGATATCGCCCAGGTAATCGCCGGTGCAGGAGTCGCTCAGCCTGACCAGAAGAATGCCAGGCAGCAACCCTAATACATTTCCCGAAGATGTAGTGGTGAGCCGCGCAGGACTTGAACCTGCAACCCGCTGATTAAGAGTCAGCTGCTCTACCAATTGAGCTAGCGGCCCACGAAATTTTGATTGTAACACGACAGAATAACGGACCCAACGCGCTCCTGGCAGCACTTACTGCCGCAGAGTCGCCGCAATTTCTTTAGCTACTTTGCGGGCATGAACCAGGTCGCCAGGCCCGAGCGAAATGGCCGCCACCCGTGCGTGCCCGCCACCTCCATACTTTTCGGCCAGCGACGCCAGATTCACATCCGCTGAAATTTCCTTCCACGGATTCGTGCCTACAGAAACTTTCGCGCGGGTGGGAGAAGCGCTTACACCGACGGAATACAGCGCATCTGGAAACAAATAGTAGGGGATGAATTTATTGTAACCCTCAAGGTCGAGGTCGCTGACGTCGAAATAGATCACGCCGCCGCGCGATTCAGCGCGTTCGCGCAAAATGTCCACCGAACGCCGGTGGCGCTCGAGCAGCACCCCAAGGTGCTTCTTTACCAGCGGCAATTGAACGATTTCACTTAACGGGAGGCACGCCAGATCGGGAATCAACTTCGGCACCAAATCCATCTCGGGCGCTGCCTCGATCACCAGGGCCAGTTGCATGGCGGGTTCGGCCAGTCCTACTGCGACTTCGGATGACGCGAATTGCGCGCCATCAATGATATCGCCCCACTTGATCAGGTCCGCGAGAGGTCTGGCATCGAAGCCGAATTTCTCCGAGGCGATGGTAGCCAGAAGTTTCGTGCAGGACTTGTAAGTCGGATCGTAGAACTTCTTTCCGGAATGGTCTTGGCGGAAGTGTTCTGCGTCTTCGGGCTTGAGGAAGGCGCTCTGATGATGGTCGAACCACCAGGTGAGCTGGGGCGAACTGGAATATTTGAAGTCAACGATGGCATTTTCATCGCCATCGAACATGCCGTCTTCGAATGGTTGTGAGGCTTTGTGCGTCATTCCCGTATACAAAAACTGAGCCTCTGGATGGATTCGCTCGCGGTAGAAACGCGTGAATATGGCCGCGGAGGAAGCTCCGTCGAAACACTTGTCATGGAAACAGACTCGAACCTTCAACGCGCGCTCCTGCCATCCGCCCGGACTCTTTCCGGCGTTAGGGAAAGCCAATAAAGATGGACGCTCAGTCCTCGGTTGTCAAGAGGGAACGGCTGGCGAACCGCCGGCGAGAATCGGCTACATGATCAGAAAGAGTCGAGCTTAAGCCAGCTTACGATTTGCCGAAAATCTTCTCAGCGACATCCGCGGCGACAGGAACACGAAACCGCTCGCCCTGGTAAGCCTTGACCATCAGAAGTATCCACAGGATCACTCCGGCTAAATGAACAAGGCGCCACAGCACATACCCCAGTGAGAAGCCTGTCCATTCGCCAGTGATAAAGCTGAATCCAAACAGATTGCTGAGAATTTCGCTCAGAATGCTCAACGCGCCGAACACCACGATAGATTGGGCGGCATGAAAGCGCACGTAGGGGCGTTTATCAATGAAGAAGAAGATGAGCCCAGTGATCCAGCCAAGAGCGTAGGCAAGTGCGCCGGCTACATTTTCCTGCAGCCCGGAGGATGCTTTTGAGGCAGCGGGACCCGGATCATGCCCCGCCTGAGACGCACCGCAAGCCGGGCAAAAGGCCACGTTTTCTCCGATTGCCGCTCCGCATTTTGTACAGTGTGGCATGATGAGCCTCCCTTGCATCGGCGGGTGGGTCTGCTGGCGGCGAAGCCTAGCAAAACGTATGTCGAGCGGCAAGTGCAATTGGAACCGATTCCACCCGGGTTGCAGCTGCTGCCAGCAGGCCCCCTGACTCTCCCGCGATGTTATACTGAGCGCTACGCGGAAGTGGCGGAATTGGCAGACGCGCCAGCCTTAGGAGCTGGTGGCTGAAAGGCCGTAGGGGTTCGAGTCCCTTCTTCCGCACCAGCCCTTGCAGAAAGTCCTCACATCTGTGGGAACCTTTTCCTTGCTTCCCTTGCACCGTAATTGATTCCTGGAATTCCCTTGACGCTGCGCAGCCTTCCGAATATAGACGTGCCCACCTGGAGGCATGGCGATGAAATCCCACACGAAATTTCCCCGCCCAAGCCGTCGCGAGTTTCTGGCCGGTTCGCTTGGTGCATTCGCGAGTGCGAGTTTCGGGGCGGTTCGAACGGCTTCAGAGACTTCCTTCGCGCGACGTGCTGCAACCGGAATCGCGCCCAGGGCTGCGGCCGTCCAGCGCATCATCATCGATACTGACCCCGGTGTGGACGACGCGCTGGCCATCCTTCTCGCTCTTCGCTCCCCGGAGTTGAAGGTTGAGGCCATCACTCCCGTTGCTGGAAATGTGCCCCTCGACTACACGCTTCCAAATGCACTCCGGCTTGTTGAGATCGCAGGAAGAACTGATGTTCCCGTTGCTGCCGGAGCCAGCCATCCGCTGGTCAGAAATTTGATCACCGCCGCTCATGTGCACGGCAATAACGGATTGGCGGGCGTCGAATTCCCTGCCCCGAAAGTTAAGCCGGTGCAGGAATCAGCCACGGAAATCATTCGCCGCCTGGTGCGCTCGAGCCCGGGCGAGATCAGCATCGTCGCGGTCGGCCCGCTGACTAATATCGCCATTGCACTCCGAGCCGACTCCGAATTATCGGGGTTGCTCCGCAGTATCCTCATTATGGGAGGCTCCTTGTCTGGAGGAAACGTCACTCCCGCTGCCGAGTTCAACCTCTACGCGGATCCTGAGGCGGCGCGCATCGTGTTCGACGCCGGAGTTCCTTTGACCATGGTCGGCCTAGACGTCACGCGCAAGGTTCTTTTCACCCCCGAGCATTTGAAAACGTTGCAAGCCAGCACCACTCCTTGGAGCCAGGCGGCAGCGCGCATCATGGGCGCGACGATTGAGCGTCTCAATCGCGGCCCGCACCCGATGTTGGAAGCTATGCACGATCCTTTGACCGTCGCCAATCTCATTGACCCTGGAATACTCAAGTTCAAGGATTATTACGTCGAGGTCGAGACGCAGGGCGAATTCACCGCAGGTGAAACGGTTGGATATTCCTATCCGCCGGCGCGCAAGTCCGAGTCGTTTGTAACCGCGCAAACCGCCGCTCCGCCTTCCGCGGCGGATGAATCCTTTCGGCCAAATGCGAAAGTAGCCATGGAGGTTGATCCCGATCGGTTTTTCCGCTTGCTACTGGGCCGTCTGACAGCGACAGCATAAGGGCGGCGCATTAGCGTGGCAACTCTGTTCAGTTGACGTCCCACCATGGTTTCCCTATACTTGTTATTCAGTTTGCGGTGTAGCCTAATTGCACTTCCCTGCCCTCTTCCCCCTTGGATTTCAAATAGGCGAAAGGCAGAATGGAAACCAGCGCAGCCAGAGTCTGCTCTAAGCAAAACTTCAAATGACAGAAGCGAATTGTAAGCGTGAATTAGAGCTGGAGATTCCCGCAGAGAATGTCCAGAAGGCGGCTGAGAAAGTTGCACGGGATCTCGCGCGCGTCGCGCGGATTCCCGGCTTTCGTCCAGGAAAAGCGCCCGTGACCTTGATCCGGCGTCGCTTTGCCGACGATATTCAGGGCGAGGTGGTCCAGTCGCTTGTTCCTGAATATCTCGAAAAAGCTTTGGACGAAAAGAAACTCATTCCGGTGACGCGGCCGGAAGTTGACAAAGTAGAGTTCAAAGAAGGCGAACCGTTGCGATTCCGCGCGGTCTTTGAAGTCCTTCCCGAATTTGACCTGGGTGATTACAAGAACCTCGAAGTCCAAGTGGACGCCATTGAGATGGGAGAGACGCAGGTCTCGAAGGCGCTCGATGAGATGCGCGAGCGCGCGGCAACCTATGTTCCAGTTGAGGGCCGCGCCTCCAAGGATGGAGACTTCGTCCTCATGAAGCTGATGGGCACGCCCCTGGGCGGCGGTGATCCGGTGCAGGCTGATAATATTCTTTGCCACCTCGGAGCCGAAGAAACACTTGAAAGCTTCACGGAAAATCTCCGTGGAACACAGCCCGGCGAGACCAAAAAATTCCAGTCTAAATATCCCGAAGATTATCCCGATCCAAAGCTGGCCGGCAAGACCTACGACTACTCAGTGGAAGTCCAAGGCATCAAGGAAAAGAAGCTGCCTGAGCTGAATGACGAATTTGCCAAGGATGCCGCGGGGGAGAACGGTGGTTTTGCGACCCTTGCAGAGATGCGCAAGAAAATCCTGGAAAATCTGGAAGCGGCTAAGGGACAGCGCCAGCAGGCGCAAGCACGCGAGAAAATTCTCGAGCTGCTCGTGAAGCGCCACGACTTCCCTGTGCCGGAGGCTCTGGTGGAAAGCCAGATGGACACCAGGCTCGAGCGTGTTGTGCGCTCGCTGGCAGCTCAAGGCGTGGATCCCCGGGCAGTAAACGTGGATTGGGTTTCGCTGCGCCGCCGGCAACACGATCCCGCTGTGGACGACGTGAAGGCCGAGCTGCTTCTCGACCGGATCGCCAGCGCAGAGAAAATCGAAGCGACGGACGAAGACGTGGAAAAGGAGATCACTGCGCTCGCGGAACGCAGTGGCGAATCGGCAACGGCTTTGCGGGCTCGCTTGACAAAGCAAGGTGCGCTCGATAGGATGAAATCGAAGTTGCGCAGCGACAAAACTATCGAGTGGCTCTACCGCACTGCCCGGATCGAGACGACAGCCAAAAGTGAAAAGTAATTCTGGTTCGGGTTCCTCAGCGCGCAAAACATTCCCCAATGACACAAACTGACGATACGCATCCGCGTGCCACAACGCTGGTTCCCATGGTCGTCGAGCAGACCAACCGTGGGGAGCGGGCTTACGACATTTACTCCAGGCTGTTGAAGGACCACATTATCTTCATTGGCACGCCCATTGACGATCACGTGGCCAATCTGGTGACTGCCCAACTCCTGTTCCTCGAATCCGAAGACCCGGAAAAAGACATCTCGATTTACATTAACTCGCCAGGCGGCTCGATCTCCGCCGGAATGGCAATTTACGACACCATGCAGTTTGTGCGGCCGGACGTGGTCACCTATTGCATCGGTCAATCCGCCTCCATCGCCGCTGTCTTGTTGGCGGCAGGGACGCCCAAGAAGCGCTATGCCCTGCCAAATTCCCGCGTGCTCATCCACCAGCCCTGGATGTCGGGCCTATCAGGCCAGGCCACCGACATTGATATCCACGCCAAAGAAATAATCCGGACTCGTGAGGCGCTGAATAAGCTCCTGGCTATGCACTCCGGCCAGACTCTCGAAAAAATTGAAAAGGACGTGGAGCGCGATTTCATCATGACCGCGGAACAAGCGAAGGCTTACGGCATCGTGGATGAGATCATCACGAAGCACCGCTAGTGCGTTCCAAACGGTTAGTAGCGAAAGCGGTGAATCGCTCCCGCAGCGCGCGCGATCGTTTTAGAATAGACTTCAGTAGGGGCAGGGGTGTGGTGGTCTCTCACGGGAAGAGGCAAACTTGGTGAAGCGGTTCACTCCAGAAGAGCCGTTGCGATGTTCCTTCTGCCATAAGACGCAGGAGCAGGTGGAGAAGCTCATCAGCTCTCCGTCCGAGTATCCCCGCTCCTATATTTGCAACGAGTGCGTTGGTGTCTGCCAGCAGATTCTCGAGGATGAAAAGCGTGAGCAGGCCAGCCCGGCGAACCGGCGCTTGCCAAGACCGCCCGAGATCAAAGCATTCCTCGATGGATACGTTATCGGCCAGGATAAGACCAAGAAGAAATTGGCGGTGGCTGTCTATAACCATTACAAGCGCATTTTCTTGAATCGCCAGCCAGGCGACGTGGAATTGACCAAATCGAACATCATGCTGATAGGTCCTACGGGTACTGGCAAGACCCTGCTGGCACAGACCCTTTCCCGCATGCTGGAAGTACCCTTCGCCATCGTTGATGCCACCACTCTTACCGAAGCAGGCTACGTCGGTGAGGACGTCGAAAACATTATCTTGAAGCTGCTGCAGGCTGCAGATGGTGATGTCCAAAAGGCGCAGCAAGGCATCATATATATTGACGAGATTGACAAAATCTCGAAGAAGGACGAAAACCCTTCGATCACTCGCGATGTCTCCGGTGAGGGCGTTCAGCAGGCTTTGCTCAAAATTCTCGAAGGAACAGTCGCAAACGTTCCGCCGCAGGGCGGCCGCAAGCATCCGCACCAGGAATTTACTCCCGTGGACACCACCAACATCCTGTTTATCTGTGGTGGCGCTTTCGTGGGACTTGAGAAAACAATCGAGCGGCGCGTGGGACAGAAATCGCTCGGCTTCCAGGCCGATACCCAGCCGTCAACAGCAACGCGGCGCAATATTGAAGTTCTCGAACAGGTGCAGCCGACTGATTTGATTCATTACGGACTGATTCCAGAATTTGTGGGCCGGCTGCCGGTGGTGGGCGTTTTGAGCGATCTCGACAAATCCGCCCTGGTTCGCATCCTTACGGAACCGAAGAATGCGCTGGTCAAACAATATCAGCGCCTCTTTGAATTCGAGAATGTCCGCTTGCGGTTCACCGACGATGCGCTGGAGACCGTTGCGGACCTGGCGCTGCAGCGCAAAGTGGGAGCGCGCGGCCTGCGCATGATCCTCGAAGATCTGATGCTCGAAATGATGTATCACCTGCCAGCTCAACGGAAGCTGCGCGACTTTGTGGTGACCGCAGACATGGTCAAGGGACGCGAAATCAATTGGAGTCTGCTCGAGAAGGCGGGCTAAAGAGTGGGGACAAGGGATCCAATGTTCAACCGGGAAAAACTCGAAATGAAGCGCGTGCCGATGATGCCGGTCCGGGATATGGTTATCTTTCCGGAGATGATGCACCCCTTCATCGTGGGGCGCGAAGCTTCCGTGCGCGCTCTCGAAGAAGCGCTGGCAGGTGACAAAAAAATATTCCTGGTCACGCAGCATGATGCTTCCGTGGACGATCCAAAGCCCGAGGAGATTTTCCAGGTTGGAACGCTCGCGAATATCGTACAGAGCGTGAAGTTGCCTGACGGCAATATCAAAGTCCTTGTCGAAGGCACCGAGCGCGCCAAGATCGTTCAAATCACCAGCGATGAAGGCTTCTTCCGCGCTACCGTGCGGCTGGTTCCCGTGAAAGCCGAGCCATCACCGCAACTCGAGCAATCCTCTGCACGCGTCACAACCCTTTTCGAACAGTACGTGAAGCTTTCGCAGAGCCTGAATTACGACACCATGATTGCCGCCGTCCGCGTCGAAGATGCCGGGAAACTCTCCGACGCCATCGCCGCCAACCTGCAGATTCCTGTCGAAGAAAAACAGGAGTTGCTCGAACTCTTCGAGCCGCTCGAGCGCTTGAATCGGATCGCCGATATCCTCGAGGTTGAAATCGAAAAACTGAATGTGGACCGCTCGATCAACACCCGCGTAAAGCGCCAGATGGAGCGTGCGCAGAAAGAGTACTACCTCAACGAGAAGCTGAAGGCCATTCAAAAAGAGCTCGGTCGCGGCGAAGCCAACGAAATTGAACAGCTCAAGAAAAAGATTGAAACCTCCGGCATGCCCGAGGGCCCGCAGGAAAAGGCCATGCAGGAGCTGAAGCGCCTTGAAATGATGCCGCCTATGTCGGCTGAATCCACCGTTTCACGGAATTATCTCGATTGGCTCCTCGCCGTACCCTGGAAAAAGAAATCCAAGGAAATTCGCGACATCAAGCGCGCCGAAGTTATTCTCTCCGAAGATCACTACGGCCTCGAGAAAATTAAGGACCGCATCCTCGAATACCTTGCCGTCCGCCAACTCGTCAAGAATCCCAAAGGCTCGATTCTCTGCTTCCTCGGGCCTCCAGGAGTCGGCAAGACTTCCTTGGCAATGTCCATCGGCCGCGCCACAGGACGCAAATTCGTGCGCGTCTCCCTCGGCGGCGTTCGTGATGAAGCGGAAATTCGCGGCCATCGCCGCACGTACATCGGCGCTCTTCCCGGCCAGATTATTCAGATGATGCGCAAGGCCGGAACTGTGAACCCTGTCTTCGTGCTGGATGAAGTGGACAAGATGTCCATGGATTTCCGCGGCGACCCCTCTGCGGCCCTGATGGAAGTCCTCGACCCAGAGCTGAATCATTCCTTCACGGATCACTATCTCGACGTGGAATACGATCTATCGAAAGTCATGTTTATCTGCACCGCCAATGTCCTCCACACCATCCCGCAACCGTTGCAGGATCGCATGGAAGTGCTGCGACTTCCCGGCTACACCGAGCAGGAAAAACACCAGATTGCGCAACGCTTCCTGGTCAAGAAGCAGCTCGAAAGCACCGGGTTGACACCCGATAATCTGAAATTCACCGACGAGTCTGTGACGCACATCATCCGCCACTATACCCACGAAGCCGGCGTGCGAAACCTCGATCGCGAAATCGCCAATGTCTGTCGCAAAGTCGCGCGTAAAGTTGTAGGCGAGGGAAAAGATTTTAAACTCGAAGTGACGCCCCAGAACGTGAATGATTACCTCGGCATCATCAAGTACCGCGACTGGTTCGCTGAGAAAAAGAATGAAATCGGCTTGACCACCGGCCTCGCCTGGACGGAAGTGGGCGGCGAAGTGCTCTCCACCGAAGCAACCCTCATGCAGGGCAAAGGGCGCCTCACGCTCACCGGCAAACTTGGCGACGTGATGCAGGAATCCGCTCAGGCGGGAATGAGCTATGTGCGTTCACGGAGCCACTTGTTCAGCCTGGGCAAGGATTTTTATCGTCATCTCGATATTCACGTGCACGTGCCCGAAGGTGCTATTCCAAAAGACGGCCCTTCGGCGGGTATCACCCTTTGCACTTCCATCGTCAGCGCCCTCACGCGCATTCCGGTTCGTTGCGATGTGGCCATGACCGGTGAAATCACGTTGCGCGGAAAAGTGCTTCCGATCGGCGGCGTTAAAGAAAAGCTTCTGGCTGCCCATCGCCTGGGCCTGCGTACCGTGATTCTGCCCAAAGACAACGAAAAAGATCTGGCGGATATTCCGCCGGAGATTCAAGCTCAGATGTCCATACACTTTGTGGAGTCCATGGACGAAGTCCTGCAAATTGCGCTCGAGCATCCGCTTCCGATTCCCGGCCACCCACCGGTCGGCGGCGTGGAACCCAACCTCGGCACAGATGTGGCACAGGACAACGAATTAGCCAATTGAAACTCTTCGGTCACCCCACTTTTTGCTGAACAGGGCTCGGCCCGCGACCGAAGATTTTGGATTGTCTGCAATCTAGCCCGTATCGGATTTTGGACTGAGTGGCCGGTTTTAGCACGCACCTGCTCGGAATCCTTTCACATCACAATCGCGCCTGAAAATTCAGGCTTGAGAAGGAAAGAACTCGATGAGCATTAGCCTTGCAGAACTGAAAGATAAGAACATCACCGACCTGGCGAAGATTGCCAAGGAACTCAACATTCCCGGCGCCTCGGGCATGCGCAAGCAGGAGCTGATTTTCCAGATCCTCCGCGCCCAGACCGAAAAGAACGGCCTGATCTTCTCCGAAGGCGTCCTCGAATGCCTGCCCGATGGCTTCGGCTTCCTGCGCGCGCCGGAGTACAACTATCTCCCGGGCCCGGACGACATCTATGTCTCGCCGTCGCAAATCCGCAAATTCGATCTACGCACGGGCGACACTGTCTCCGGCCAGGTGCGGCCGCCGAAAGACGGCGAGCGCTACTTCGCGCTGATCAAAGTCGAAGCCGTCAATTTCGAAGATCCCGAAGTCGCTCGCAGCAAGATTTTCTTCGACAATTTGACCCCGCTCTACCCGCAGGAGCGCATTCGTCTGGAGACCACTAAGGAAAACCTCACCGGGCGCGTGCTCGACATGCTCTGCCCTATCGGCAAAGGCCAGCGCGGATTGATCGTCGCGCCGCCGCGCACCGGCAAAACCATGATGCTGCAGTCCATCGCCAATTCAGTCACCACGAATCATCCGGAAATCGCTCTCATCGTGTTGTTGATTGACGAGCGGCCGGAAGAAGTCACCGACATGCAGCGGACTGTGAAGGGTGAAGTGATCAGCTCGACATTCGATGAACCGCCGCAGCGCCACATTCAAGTTGCGGAAATGGTGCTCGAAAAAGCCAAGCGCCTCGTCGAACACAAACGCGACGTTGTCGTGCTGCTCGACTCGCTTACGCGGCTTGGTCGCGCTTACAACGCTGTCACGCCGCCATCAGGAAAAGTTCTCTCGGGCGGTATTGACGCCAATGCTCTGCAGCGTCCTCGCCGATTCTTTGCCGCCGCGCGAAATATCGAAGAGGGCGGTTCCCTCACCATCATCGCCACTGCGCTGATTGATACCGGCAGCCGCATGGACGACGTCATCTTCGAAGAATTCAAAGGTACCGGCAACATGGAAATCAATCTCGATCGCCGCCTGGTGGATAAGCGCGTGTTTCCGACAATTGATATCAATCGCTCGGGCACCCGAAAAGACGAACTCCTGCTGCCCCCTGATGAATTGAACCGCATCTGGGTGCTGCGCAAAGTGCTGAGCCCGCTTTCAACTGTTGAAGCGATGGAACTACTGCTAGGACGCCTGTCAAAGACGAAAACCAACGGAGAATTCCTCGCTTCGATGTCGAGCCCAGCCTAGTAATCATTTCCACGCGCCACTTGTATTGCTCATTCCCTTGCGTTGCGGCGGAACTTTCCGTTTGGCAATTCAAAACCAATACAATTTCGGCGCACCGTGGCAGGGTTTCATGTGGCCTGTCCTGCCGACTGGCCTTTCGTGAGCATCACCACCAGCCGCGCCACTTCTTCCGGCTCCATCGCGGTGCTGTCCACCACCACAGCGTCAGGAGCGCGGACGAGTGGAGAGGTCGAACGCTCGCGATCCCGCTGGTCGCGCTCGTGAATTTCCCCGAGTGTGCGCGCGAGGTCGATCGCATCACCTTTTTGCTGGTGTTCCCGCCAGCGGCGTTCGGCGCGTACTTCCGGTGACGCAGTGAGGAATATCTTCAGCCCGGCCTCGGGAAAAACCACGCTGCCGATGTCGCGCCCCTCCATCACCACGCCGCCGTGCTCTCCCGCGCGCCGCTGCTCTGCCACCAAAACCTGCCGCACGCCGGGAACCACGGCAACCTTTGAAGCTGCCTGCGAAACTTCCGGCGTGCGGATCGCTGTGGTCACGTCCTCGTTGTCGAGGAAAACCCGCTGCGTGCCATCCTGCGCGCGCAAATCAATTCGGGTTTCGCGCGCGAGCGCGACCAATAGTTCGGTCGCATCAAGTGAAAGCCGGCGGTGGAGCGCCTTCAGTGCCAGCGCTCGATACATCGCGCCCGTATCGATGTACACGTAACCCATTAGCTCTGCCACACGCCGCGCCAGCGTGCTCTTCCCCGAGCCTACGGGCCCGTCAATCGCGATGATCAATTTTTTCATATGCCCAGAAGTAGAAGAACAATTCCAAGCGTGAACAGCACAAACGCAGCTCCTAGGGCGAACTTCACCTTCCATCTCAGCCGGCTCTGTGGAAAGAGGCGGCAGTGGTCGCTCCAAGTGTGAGCCAAATCGCCTGCTTCCATGAGATTGTTCAGCCCACTTGAGCTCGGCCGGGCAGTACGCACTACTTCGTCTCGCATCGATACCATAAAGCTCAGGGAAATCGAGAGAGCTATAAACCCCGCGATGAAGAGAACGAAACCGACAGCGCCGTGCAAAACACCAGCGAATCTCGGCATCGGTCAAATCCGCCTGAAGGCACGCTGGATCTCGTTGACTGAATAACGCAGAACCACCGGGCGGCCGTGCGGGCAACTCATCGGATATTCCGTTTTCGCGAGCTCGCCGAGGAGCCATTCCATCTTCCTGGTGTCGAGGGGCATGTTTATTTTAATGGCCGCGTGGCAAGACGTCGAAGCTGCGATCTTCGATTGCAGGGAATCAATCGAGATGGCTTGATTTTCGCGTGCGATGCCGTCGAGAATTTCACACAGAAGTTTTTCCGCGTCGCTGCTCGCAATCCCGGCCGGCGCGGCCTGAATCGCCACTTCGCGCGCGCCCATCAGTTCTGCTTCGAAGCCATTCGCGCGCAACTCCTCGCAGATCTGCTCGAAGATGACGAGTTGGCGCGGATTCAGCTCGACCATCAGAGGAACGAGCATGCGTTGGCCGCCCAGTTTGCCTTCGCGGCGCGCACGCAGATGCTGCTCGAATAGCACGCGCTCGTGCGCCACGTGTTGATCGATGATCCAAAGACCTTCTCTATTTACTGCGACGATGAAACTCGAGTTCACCTGCCCCAGAGGCTTCAAGTCTGCAATCTCGTCGGGGCTCGGCAACCTTCCTGACTCTGGAACTGCTTGAGGCGCGGCGATTCCGGACTGCTGTGCCGGGAACGGAAAATTTGTCGCCCCCTCTGAACCGAACTCCAGCCGTTGCTCGACCGGGCGATCCGGCGCGCCAGTCAATTCGAGTGCCTCGGCGACACCAGTTCCCACTGCAAAACCGGTGGGAATCTGAGCGCGAGGCGGACCCGGAAACGCATTGCTATCGGACTGCGGCGCATAACCGCGCATGCTCCCGGGGCCCGCCGCCGATGCAGAGCCATAATCGCCAGCGCTCCCTGGAATCGCTCCCGCAGCTGCGGCTCGCGTCGCCGGAAAACCAGGAATCGGCCGCGCAGTCGAGAGCCCGAGGCGCAGCGCATCGCGCGTGAAATCGTGGACAAACTGCGGATGCCGGAAGCGTACCTCAATTTTCGCCGGGTGGACATTCACGTCAACTTCCTGGTAGGGCAGATCCAGGAAAAGCAGCACGAAGGGAAAAACTCCCGGCGGCATGATATTGCGATAGGCCTCGCCGATGGCATGCAGCAGCAGCCGGTCGCGCACCAGGCGCCGGTTCACGAAAATGTAGATCCCGTTGCGATTCGAGCGCTGCACTTCCGGCCGCGAAGTAAATCCGGTGACGCGCAATGTCGCGGCCTGCTCGTCCGCTTCGAGTTGAGGCTCTGTGATCGCGCTGCGCACCGGTCCTTCGGTCGGGGAGACTTCCGTCAATTCTTCGAGCGCTTGCCGGCCGAAGATTTGGTAAACGCGCTCGGAAAGTTTTTCAACCGGCGAGCAATTCAGGATTTCCTGCGAGGGTGTCTTCAGCAGGAAGTGGACTTCGGGATGTGCGAGCGCGTAGTGCGTCACGAGCGAAGCAATGTGCCCGAGTTCGGTGGTTTCAGATTTCAAGAATTTCCGCCTCGCAGGAACGCAGTAGAAAATGTCCGCGACGCTGATGGAGGTTCCCGCCGGCACGCCCGCTGGTTTTACGCCAAGCAATTTCCCGCCGGCAAATTCGATACGTGTTCCCTGGTCTTCTTCCGGAGTGCGTGTCTCGAGCAACAACCGGGAGATGGCTGCGATGGATGGCAACGCCTCGCCGCGAAAGCCGAGCGTCGCAATCGAGAGCAGATCGTCAGCGGTCCGGAGCTTCGAAGTGGCGTGGCGCTCGAAGGCCAGGAGCGCGTCATCGTGGTTCATGCCCGAGCCGTCGTCAATCACGCGAATCATGCGCTTGCCGCCCGATTCAACTTCCACACGAATCGAGCGCGCCCCCGCATCCAGGGCATTTTCGAGCAGCTCTTTCACCACCGACGCCGGCCGCTCGACGACCTCGCCCGCCGCAATCTTGTTGGCAACGTTTTCCGGAAGTATTCGTATTCTCGACATTGCTCAGGCCCAGGAAATACTTGACCACAGATGAACACAGATAAACAATGATGATATCTCTTCTGGGTAAAGGCCAACTCTACGCTTTGTCATCACCAACTGCCTTTCCCTTTTCAGATTTCTTGATCGAAATGCCCAACTCATCGAGCTGGTCGGCACCGACTGGAGCGGGCGCGTCGGCCATGAGGTCCTGGGCGGCGGTGGTCTTAGGGAATGCGATGACTTCACGCAGGGATTTTTCGCCGGCCAGGAGCATGGCGATGCGATCTACGCCGAGGGCGATGCCGCCATGCGGGGGCGTGCCGTAGGTGAGCGCGTCGAGAAAGAAGCCGAAGCGCTGGCGGGCCTGCTCATCGGTGAGCCCGAGAGCCTTGAACATGCGCGCTTGAATATCCTGGCGATGAATTCGAATACTGCCGGAGCCGAGTTCGTAGCCGTTGAGAACCAGGTCGTAGCCTTTCGACCGGCATTCCCACGGAGCCGTTTCGAGTTTATTGAGATCTTCTTCCACGATACCTGTGAACGGATGCTGCGCGCTCACCCACCGCTTGTCGCTCTCGCTCCATTCAAAGAGTGCAAACCCGGTGATCCAGGCGAATTCCCACTTGGTGCGGTCAATCAAGTTGAGCTTGTTGCCAAGATAAAGGCGGATCTGGCCCGCTACGTTAAGCGAAGTGTCGTTGTGCTGAACTTGATCTTTGGCGGCTGCGGCGACGATTAAATCGCCGGGCTTTGCGCCAACGGTCTCAGCCAATTTCTTGAGCGCGTCGGAACCGAGATTTTTCTCCAGCGGCGAGCTGATTCCTTCCGATGTGACTTTTACGGTGTAAACACCGCGCGCGCCTGCGGACTTTGCAAATTCGCCCAGCTCATCAAGTTGTTTTCGAGACCAAGTGGCCGCGCCGGGCGCAACCACCGCTTGTATGTTGCCCTCGAAATGGAGCGTCGCGCGCGCCGGTTCGAAGATTTGCGTGACGTTGTGCAGCTCCATGCCGAAGCGTAAGTCGGGTTTGTCCGAACCGTAGCGCCGCAGAACTTCCCGATAATCAATGTGGCGAAACGGCCGGGACACTTTGACGCCGATGAGGGCGAGCACGCGCTGCATCACCTGCTCGATGGCGTCGAAAATATCCTGCTGCCGCGGGAACGACATTTCCAGGTCAAGCTGCGTGAATTCGGGCTGACGGTCGGCGCGCAAGTCTTCATCGCGGAAGCAGCGCACGATCTGGAAATAACGGTCCATCCCGGAAATCATCAAAATCTGTTTGAAGATTTGTGGCGATTGCGGCAGCGCATAGAATTGGCCGTGATGAATGCGGCTGGGAACCAAATAATCGCGCGCGCCTTCTGGTGTCGAGCGCGTAAGCATGGGCGTCTCGATTTCGAGGAAGCCAAGCTCGTCGAGCGTCTTGCGTATTTCGAGAACAATCTGGTGGCGCAATTCGATGTTGCGGTGCTGGCGCGGGCGGCGCAGGTCGAGATACCGATAACGGAGTCGTGTCTCTTCGCTGGCGGTGACTTCCTCTTCCACCTGGAATGGCGGCGTCTTCGCGTTGTTCAGAAGGTGCAGGCGCGTAGCCATTACTTCCACTTCACCGGTCGCAATTTCCGGATTACCTTTCTGGCGGCGCAGGACGCGCCCTTCGACGGCGATGACAAACTCCGAGCGGAGTTCTTCCGCCTTCTTGTGCGCTTCTGGATGCAGCTCTTTGTTGAAGACGATTTGGGCGATGCCGGCGCGGTCGCGCAGGTCAATAAAAATCAACTGCCCGAGATCGCGGCGGCGATGAACCCAGCCCATCAGGACGACGTCCTTATCGGCGTCCGTGGCGCGCAGGGCGCCGCAATAATTTGTGCGCTTCAAATTCCCCAGAGCATCAAGCACGAGTGCCTCTTCGTTCCGATTCGAGATATTCTAGCAATTCATTCTCCGTCAGAGTTTTTTGCGCCGCGTCGGAGAGCCGCTTCAATGTGTAAGTGTTCGATGCTGTTTCGTCTTCGCCCAGAATCAAAGCGTAGCGGGCGCCAAGTTTATCGGCGAGGCCGAGCGACTTTTTGAATTTCATTTCTTCCGGCGGCAACTCGACGGTCAAGTTCGCGGCGCGCAATTTCCGCGCGATGCTGACGGCCGCGCGATATGTTTTCTGGCCCATCCAGGCGATGTACACGCTGAGCGCTGGCGGCGGAGGCGCATTGCCTCCTTCCTGAATGGAAAGGATTGAGCGGTCGCTGCCGATGGCGAAGCCGATTCCTTTAGTCGGTGGGCCACCGAGGAGTTCGACCAAGCCGTCGTAGCGGCCACCGCCGCATACGGCATTTTGCGAGCCGAGACCTTCGGCGGTGACTTCGAAAGTTGTGCGGGTGTAGTAATCGAGGCCTCGAACGAGGCGCCAGTTTTCTTCGTACTTCATGCCGCGCAGATTCAATTCTTCTTTCAGTTTTGCAAAATGCTCGCGGCAGGCGTCGCAAAGATGGCCGGAGATCCGCGGCAGCTTTTCGATGATGGGCTGCTCTTCTGGAATTTTGGAGTCCAGGACGCGTAGCGGGTTGGTCTCGATGCGGCGCTGGGAATCATGGCCGAGTTGCGCTTTTACTCTTTGCAATTCGGCGCGCAGAAGCTCGACGTATGCGGGGCGACAATTTTTGTCGCCGATTGAATTTATGTACAGCGTTGTGCGGGTGAGGCCCACGCGATTGAAGAACGCGATCAGCATTTCGAGAACTTCGGCGTCGATTGCGGGCGAGTCGGACTGGCCGAGAACTTCAGCCCCGATCTGGTAGAACTGGCGGTAGCGCCCTTTTTGTGGCCGCTCGCGGCGGAACATCGGGCCGATGTAGTAGAGTTTTGCGTTCCCGGGAAGCGCATGCATGTTGTGCTCGATGTAGGCGCGGCAAACGCTTGCCGTGGCTTCGGGGCGGAGCGTGAGCGATGACTCGTCCCGGTCACCGAACGTGTACATTTCTTTGGAGACTACATCCGTTTCAATGCCGATGGAACGCGCGAAGAGTTCGGTGTCCTCAAAAATGGGGAGGCGGATTTCGCGGAAGTTGTAGGATTCAAAGACTTCGCGGGCGGTCTGCTCGAACCAATTCCAGAGGGAGGATTCGGGCGGAAGGATATCGCGAGTGCCTCTGATGGCGCGAAATTGGCGTTTTTCCGGCATAGATTCAATGGGTATTTGTTAGTGTCCAGTGGCTAGAAAAAACGGCCATATGCCCTTTTTGTTGCGATTAGAAATTGTGAAGCCCTTTTGTTTCCAATATGTTAAGCGGATTTCTAATTCTGGCACTGTTGCGATTAGCTTTTTCTTCGACTCAAGGAATAACTGAGCTTCGAGCCCAGAGGCGAGTGGCCGGATGATCGCCGATTGTCGCCCGCCTGCCAGAATCGGGATTTGCGCTCTGTCCATCGCACCATTGTATCAAGTCGATGCAAGTGTTTTGGGCCGTGCGGAAGGATTCACGCAGCGAACGGTCAATTTCCGGACTCGGACATGCAGGCGGCTTTGTAGTTGGTGAGGCAAAGGCCAAGCAAGTCAAGAGTTCGCGGCAAAAGCGCCGCGAAATGAAGGCGCTGTGCTCCGATAGGATTCCCAGTCCGCCAGCAAACGGCGGGCGGGGCTAACTCCTGACGCGCCTACAGCGCTGTAAGATACCGGACCATGGCAATCAAAACCCAGCATCTCTGACACCGATTCTTCACAGATCAGTTCTGCCGCCGTTACATCGCTTTGAAAAACGGCGGATCGCATGAGGACGCGTGCTGCACGCTGACGCCGAGATTCTTCGACCATCCACGTCGGATGTTCTCAGAATGACAGGCGTTCGAGGGCGTCATGTTTTCTCGGACTTGTAAGCGTCTTTGTACTCGACATAGCGCTGGGCGTAGTCATCAATGGAGGATTGATCGGCGTCGGTGAGCGAGCGGCGGAATTTACCCGGGTGGCCCATGAAGAGGCTCCCGGGCGGGACGTCAGTGCCTTCGGGAACGAGCGTGCCGGCAGCAACGATCGAGCCCGTACCGATTTTGGCGCCGTTCAAAATGATCGAGCCCATGCCGATGAGGCATCGCGATTCGATAGTGCAGCCGTGAAGGACGACGCCATGGCCGATGGTGACTGCGTCGCCGAGGAGCAGCGGGTGGGTGTCGCGCATGACGTGGAGGATGGAGCCGTCCTGAATATTGGTGCGCGAGCCGATGCGGATGAAGTTGACATCGCCGCGGATTACAACGCCGGGCCAGACGCTGGAGTCGGCGCCGATCGAGATGTCGCCGATGATGACTGCTTGCGGATCAATGTAGGCAGTGGCAGCGATTTGGGGATTGCGGCCGCGAAAACTGCGGATCAAGGTTGGGCTCCGTGAAATTCTGATGAGCAAACTAACACACGCGCGATGGAGTCACAAGAAAGGTATCTGGATGGGCCGCTATCACTCTTTTTTGAGATAGGCTTTTGCCTCCCGGAGTTCGTCGCAATCAGGAACGTGGATTTCCTGAGCCGCGGCGGTAGAGTACCAGCGAAAGGCTTTCTCTCTGTCAACTCCGACGCCCACCCCGCGAGAGTAAATCCGGCCAAGTTCAATCGCTGCGAGGAACTCGACTTCCCCAATGGACTCGTAAAGACGAATCGCTTCGCGCGGCTCCCTAGAGATGCCTAATCCCTCAGCGTACATTCTTGCTAGATTTAGTATGGCGCGTGAAGCGCCCTGATTAGCAGCAGCGGACAGGAATCAGAACGCCTTGTGGTAGTCAACTTCGACATCCGTCCCATCTAAGTAGCATATCCGCAAAGAACACTGAGCGACGGGGTTACCCGATTCAGCTTTCTGACGAAGTTCGTAAATGTTCATTTCATGCGCTAGAGGATCTGGACGGACGGGGCTGCAGCAGCGGAGGCGGTGGAGACGCGGGCTACGACATTGCGCGCGACGGCGTAGATGCTTTTTGCGCCGGGGGCGTCCTCGCCGAGCGAAGCGACGGGTTTGCCGGTGTCGCCGCCGATGCGGATTTGCGGATCGATTTCGATTTCACCGAGGAACGGGACGCCAAAGGTTTGCGCCATGCGCTGGCCCTCGCCGTGGCCGAAGACGTCGATACGCTGCTGGCAATGCGGGCAACTGAAATAGCTCATATTTTCGACAACGCCGAGGATTTCGACGTGCACCTGGCGGAACATTTCGATGGCCTTGCGCACGTCGGCGAGCGAGACGACCGAAGGAGTGGTGACGACAACGGTCCCAGTAAGAGAAACGCTCTGGATGAGCGTGAGTTGCACGTCCCCTGTGCCGGGAGGCAAATCCACGATGAGGTAATCGAGCTCACCCCATTGCACGCTGCGAAGAAATTGCTGGATCACGCTGTGAAGCATGGGACCGCGCCAGACGAGCGGCTTGTCGCCGGGATTGAGCAAGCCCATGGAGATCATTTTCACGCCGTAGGCTTCGACGGGAACGATGGTGCGCTCGTCGATGGCGCGGGGCTGCTCATTGGTGCCGAGCATTACCGGAACGTTCGGGCCGTACACATCCGCGTCGAGCAGGCCGACCCTCGAGCCGAGAGTTTTTAGCGCGATGGCGAGGTTGACGGCAACGGTGGTCTTGCCGACGCCACCCTTGCCGCTGGCAACCGCAATGAGATATTTCACGCCAGCGATGGGCGGTTTTTTGTCGAGTACGGGTCCGGTGTGCATCAAGGTCCTTTCGATACTGTCGGCTTGCAGGTGCTGCCCGGCACGCGGGAGCAGCATCTAATCATAGACTGGCGTGTCGTGCGCAGCAAGGCCACACAATTAGCGTTGGAGATGCTATCGGGGTCCGTGCTTTGCAGGAAAGCGCGCGAGCGGCTACAATGATGTGTGGAGTCTTGCAGGATTCAAACGGCAGTCCTGCGGTACGGGACTGCTTTTCTTTTGTTTCGCGAAACCAGCATGAACTTCCCGCCCTCAATTAGGGCCGAAAGTGCAAGAAACCAGGATATATGGAAGTTGAGAGGCTATTAGACAGCGTCGTCGCACGATTTATTGGGACGAAGCACGAGCGCGACATCAAGCGGATTCAGCCGTTGGTGGATGCGATCAACGAGCTCGAGCCGGAGATGAAAAAACTCTCCGATGCGGAGCTGTCGGCGGAGACGCCGAAGCTGCGCGCGGAAGTGCAGGCGCGGCTGGAGGGAGTGGAGGATAACGATCCGCAGATCAAGCAGAAACTGGCGGAGTCGCTCGAACCGTCACTGGTGCGCGCGTTTGCAGTGGCGCGGGAGGCGGGGCGGCGGACGCTGGGGATGCGGCACTTCGATGTCCAGTTAATTGGCGGGATCGTGCTGCATCAGGGAAAAATTTCGGAGATGAAGACGGGCGAAGGCAAGACACTAGTGGCGACGCTCCCGGCGTATTTGAACTCGCTGACGGGCCGCGGCGTACACATCGTGACCGTAAACGACTACCTGGCTCGACGCGACGCGGAATGGATGGGGCCGATTTACAAGATGCTGGGGTTGACGGTGGGCGTGATTGTTCACGACCTGGACGATGTGCAGAGGCGCGCTGCCTACGGCGCGGATATAACCTACGGCACGAACAATGAGTTCGGCTTCGACTACCTGCGCGACAACATGAAGTACGATTTGAAGGATTGCGTGCAGCGCGGGCATCACTACGCGATCGTGGACGAAGTAGATTCGATCCTGATAGACGAGGCGCGCACGCCGCTGATTATTTCCGGGCCGGCCGAGGAATCCACGGACAAGTACTACCGCATTGACAAGATCGTTCCGAAATTGATCCGCGACATTGATTACACGCTCGATGAGAAGCATCGCACGGCCACGCTGACGGAAGAAGGCGTGTCGAAATGCGAGCGTATGCTAAGCCTGGGAAATCTATACGACCCCGCACACATGGATATCATTCATCACGTGTATCAGGGGCTTCGCGCGCACACGCTATTCCAGCGCGATGTGGATTACGTGGTGAAAGACGGCGAAGTGATCATCGTGGATGAATTCACGGGGCGGCAGATGCCGGGGCGGCGATGGTCGGATGGACTGCACCAGGCGGTGGAAGCAAAGGAAAATGTGAAAATCGAGCGGGAAAATCAGACGCTGGCGACGATCACATTCCAGAATTATTTCCGCATGTACAAGAAACTCGCAGGCATGACCGGGACGGCGGAAACTGAGGCCGCGGAGTTCGACAAGATTTACAAGCTGGAAGTGGTGGCCATCCCCACGAATAAAACGCTGATCCGCATCGAAAATCCCGATGTGGTGTACCGCACCGAAGCGGAGAAATTCGAGGCTGCGGTGAACGGGATCATCCAGGAGGACGGAACAAAAACCGGCGGTATCAGGCAATTCCACGAGAGCGGGCAGCCGGTTCTGGTGGGCAGCATCTCGATTGAGAAATCGGAGAAGATCGCGGAATTGTTGAAGAAGTCCGGCATCCCGCACCAGGTGCTGAATGCCAAGCAGCACGAGCGGGAGGCGAAAATAATCGCGCAAGCGGGACGCAAAGGCGCGGTAACGGTTTCGACGAACATGGCCGGCCGCGGGACTGACATTTTGCTAGGCGGCAATCCGGAGGCCATGACGCGCGAGTACGCTCTAAAGAACAAGCTGGCGATGCCGTACGCTCCGGCGGGGGCAGTAATCGGCGGGGGCAGTGGGACGGAAACGGCCGCGGAAGCGGATGCCGCGTCGGGCAACGGGACGGCTGTGGCAACCAGCGCGGCGATGGTGCTCTTCCAACAGGAAGGCAAAATTTATCAGGTGCCGCTGGAGCAATGGAAGCCGCTCTACGATCAGTTTGCGGAACAGTGCCGCGCGGAGCACGACGAAGTGGTGGCCATGGGCGGGCTGCACATTCTGGGCACCGAGCGGCATGAGGCGCGGCGCATTGACAATCAATTGCGGGGCCGCGCGGGGCGCCAGGGCGATCCGGGAGCTTCGCGATTTTTCCTCTCTCTTGAGGATGATTTGCTGCGCATTTTCGGCGGGGAGCGGGTGAAGGCGCTCATGTTTCGCCTGGGGATGACGGAAGGCGTGCCCATCGAATCGAAATTGATCAGCAGACGGATTGAGAATGCGCAGAAGGCGGTGGAAGCGCAAAACTTCGAAGCCCGCAAACATTTGCTGGAATACGACGACGTCATGAACAAGCAGCGCGAGACGATTTACTCGCTGCGGCGCGGTGTCCTGGAGGGGACGGACCAGAAGGAACTGGTGCTGGAGAAAGCGGAGGAGATCGCGTTCGAGCTGGTGGATATTTATTGCCCGCGCGACCAGCATCCGGACCAGTGGAATTTGACGCAATTTTCGAATGAAGTGCTGAACCAATTTGGCTTCGAACCCAAAGCTGCACGCATCGAAATCGCGACACTGAATCACGATACGCTGGCGGACGCGCTAATCGAGAAAGTGAATGCGCGCTATGAGGAGAAGGAAAAAATCTTCAGCGCGGCTACGCTGCGGTGGCTGGAGCGCCGCATCCTGCTGGATGTGGTGGACGCGCAATGGAAGGACCATCTGCTCAGCCTGGATCATTTGAAGGAAGGAATCGGGCTGCGTGGCTACGGACAGAAGGACCCGCTGGTAGAGTTCAAGCGAGAAGCTTTTACGCTCTTTGATGATTTGATGGACCGCATAGACAAGGAGTCGGTGCGGTTCCTGTTCCTGATGCAGCCGGCGCGACCGGAGGATGAAGCAAAGCAAATCGAGCGCCGACAGCGTCAACAACAACAGAACCTGCAATTCCAGGCCGGGCCAGCACAGGCAGAGCCGCCGAAGCCAGTGCGCGCGGGAGCCAAAGTTGGGCGAAATGACCCTTGTCCATGCGGGTCAGGCAAGAAATACAAGAAGTGCCACGGCGCAGCAGCGTAGGCGGAGGTCTCTCCCCACCACTTACACTCCTGGCGATTCTGAGCCGAACAATCGTATGATGCGGCCGTCTTGCGTTGCCTGACGATGAACTCAGACTCCAATTTTTCTCCCTCTGCAAATTTCTACCGGTTCGCAGCGGCTTGCGCCGCTTTCTACGTGGTGGCGCAAATCGCGCAGGAAATTGCATTTCACTCCGGCATCAACGATAACGCGTCGGGAGAACGGGCCATTCTCCAGCGTTTGATGCCACTCGACCAGTTTCGCTTGTGGGTAATTCTGCTGAGCTTTTTCTCCATCCTAGTCGCGTTCGGCGCGGTGGCGTTGCGCCGGGGGAAGATCCGACCTGCCGCTTCCCTCATGGGGTTCGCATTTTCATTTCTCTTTGTGATCGGCGAGGTGATCAACCGTGCGATCGATCTGTTTGTGGTTAGCCAGCGTTGGGCGGTGGAATACCAGGCGGCGGCTTCGCTGGCCATCAAGCAATCGCTCGCGGAGCGAATCCAGGTATGGGATGAAAGCTTTGCTGGATTCTATTTCGTGCTGAGGATGGGACTTTGCCTTGGGAGCCTGTGCTTTGCGATTTCCACCTGGGACAAGCAACGACGCTGGAATCAACTTGTGGCATTTGCGTTTGCCGCAAATGCGGCGCGGGTTGGCGGACGGCTCGCGGAAGGATACATGGGCCAGGCGTGGCTTGCTCCGGTGAACGGGGCCATCTTTTTTCCTGCCTCGCTCCTCATTTACGGCACAGTGGCCGTATGGCTATGGAAACAGGCGAGTGAAGTCGAGCACGAGAATTTGGATGCAGCGAGCGGATCGCGCTGAACATTTTGGCAGGCCCTGCCTATTGCCGCCTAAACTGGGACGAATTTCAACAATGAGGGACGCAGATAATCGGTACAGGAACGCTATTGCGTGATACGTCGCATGGGCGCACGTGAACAATTAACTGTGTTAGTCTCCCCTGCATGCGCCTCGAAGGAAGCTTGATTCGAGGTCCCGGGGTGAGTGATGAGAACCGCTATCCATGCAAAGTGCAGAAGGCCCGGGTGTGCAAGTTCGCTTCCTCAGGGGCTCGCCGGGGAGCAGCTTTGCCTGGACCATTTTCTTGACGAGGCTTTCGTCCGCACAGATGAAACGCTCGAACGCGCGCACCAGGGTGAGGAATTGGACCCGGAGGATCTGGAGTGGCTGCTCTCGGATGCACTGGCAATTGTGAAGAATCTTGAAGAGGGCGCAGGAGATCCGAATCCGAATCAGCGCGACCGTATGCTCGAACTGCTGCTGATCCTTGCGAATCTTCACGAGTATGTTGCGCACCATTCGGTGCGGCTGGTCCGGCCAGCTTGAAGTTTTTCGGGAGTTCCAGAGAGCCAAGCCTAAGCGTTAACAGCGGCCGCTTGCAATCGCCTTGCATTCTTGCCCTGCCCAATTCAATCTGAGAGTTGTCACGCAGGTAACCTAGCGATGCCGGACAACGAGGGAAAGATTGACCCATTCAAGCCGCAGCAGCCGCGCATTCCGGGTGTGTCGAAGCCTGCGCCCGAAGAACCGCCGATTGAAGCAGCCGCGGAACCTGCTCCCGCATCAAGATTTTACGGCGTCTGGCCGGTAGCCAAACCACCGAACTGGATCCTGGCAGGGCTGGCAGGCGCCCTGCTGCTCGGGGGAGGGATTGCTTGGGTGAGTCATAGTTCGTCGGCGAAGGAGGCGGAATCCGTGGCACGGGCCGAACCTTCGCAACCGGCTTCCGCTGCGGCGGAGCCCGTCGAAAAGCTGCCAATCGCGCCGGGGGAAGTGGCAACCACGGATGAGCTGGCCAAGCCGTGGTCGTCGAAGAGATTTATTTATCGGGTGCCGGGAACTTTCAAGGATTCTCTGGGGATTGTGGTGCACTTGCCTGGAGGAACTTACTGGGGGCTCTCGCTACGCGAACCTTATGGGAATTGTGAATTGGAATTTATAACCGACCTGCAGAAACTGAATGCGGAATACCACTATCGTGCGAACCATCCCATGGTGGGCAATCCATGTACTCGGACAGTTTTCGACCTGCTGAAATATGGCAATGCGCCGGGAGGACTTGTGCGTGGTGAAATAGCGCAGGGAGCGGCTGTGCGTCCTCCGACGGCGATAGAGATTCGCATACACGAAAAGGAAATTCTGGCTGTAAGAATGGAGTAGGGTGAACTAGCGCGCGAACCAAACATCTAGTCGGAGGACGTGGTGGACCGGAGCGCGGCGCAACGTAATACTTCTTGGTTCATTTTTCCCACCAGCACCAGCGCCACCATCTTTTGATCAGCGAGCCAGGACCAGAACGGGTGACCAAATGTTGCCGGACGATTGTGCTCAACGAAAAAATGCGAGAACCACGCGAACGCATACGGCAGGACAAAGGCGGCGAAGATCAGCCACCAGTGCCCGTAAATAATAGCTGCACCCACAAGAGCCCAGCCGGTGAGTGTACCGACTGAATGAAAAATGCGGGTGGCCGGCTGGCGATGCGCGAGCACGTAGTAAGGCCAAAAATCCGAGAAGTTCTGAGGCTCTCGCATGGCCCGATTGTAGCGCGCCGCTTTAGCGAGACAACTATAAAAAACGCCACTGCCCCGCTCCCGGCAGAGTAGGACAGTGGCGGACTTACAGGCTCTTGAACGACTAGCTGCTCATCTTCTCAATCGTGCGCGCGACCATGACCGGCGAGTTTGTGGCTGGGTCAATGAGGATGAATCCGACGATGCGCAGCGGAATCGGCTGCGAGCCGGAAAGATCGGATAGGCCGCTGAGATTGATGAAGTTCGTAAAGTTGGTGCTGATGATGGTCAATGGATGTGGCAGCAGGACACCGGCGATGTAATTGTCGGTGAAGCTGAAGCTGCCCGCATTTCCTGATTGGACTTGCGTGCTGCCGACGACCCAGGCGCCGCGCTGCCCCTGGCGTTCGAGCACTACGCGGTGCACATCGAGGGCGGGAGGATTGACGGTAGTATCCAATTTTCCACCGAACACGATGCGCTGCCCGGCCAACTGACTGCTGGGCCCAAACAGCAAGGCGGTGAGCGGCGTGTTGACGTTGGCAATCAGGTATTTCTCACTGCCGTTGAGCGTGACGGGGTCAATCTGGCCGAGGGGAGCGCCCGCGAGATTGGGAAGCTCAGCACGGGCATATAGATTGATCTGACTCGCTTGTCCATTTGTGTTCTGCACAAAGGTGTCGAGGCCTTCGAGGATGAAGTGATCTTTTGAGACGACTTCAACTTCGCTGGCGACGATGTCGCGCGTGACGCGATTCAACCTGCCGGAAACCTCAACGATCGTGTTTGTGTCGAAAGTGGACGGCATTGCGGATGGGTCGTCGAACTCCGTGTTCGCGTCCGTGTCCACAGTAAACTGCCGACCGTGCGGTCCCTGAATCACGAATTGATTGCCGGCGGGATTTACACTAATGACGCCGGCGTAGAAATCGTCAATGAAAGCATTCGCGTCTTCGACAGAGATCGCTTTGACGTCAAACGTGGGAGTAAAGTTCCCAGTGATGTTACCGTTCATGTCCGTTCCAATCGATTGACGCAGATCGAGGTCCATGAAGAAGCCCACCAGATCCTGGTCAGCCAGGACCAGCGGTTGCGCGAGCGGCACATTCACAGTCATGGGAGCCACCGTCGCGGTGATGGTGTTGAGGACCGGGGGCGTCTGCTTGGTGTCGAGGAACCCAATCGTTGCGCCGCCAATCATGATAGTGGCTGAATTGTAGGTGCCCGCCGGGACGTCATTCAGGTCAAGCAAACTGCGCAAGCCGTTGAGCTTGGCGAAGTCCACAGTCTGAGGCCCGCTGAGTAGATTCACAGTAGTAGTTCCATCGGAGAGAGTGATGCTGGTTACCTGGACTTGGACGGAAAGCACGCTGGGAAGCGGAGGATTGTCCGTCCCCATGGTGAAGACGGATCCCATTTGCTGGCCGCCGGTTGGGGGGGCCGAGCCGCCACCACCACAACTGGATAATGCAAAGATCGCGAAAAGTGAAACGAACACACCCAGAGCTTTGAACGTTCGCATTGCGCATCTCCTTCACCATGAAATCAATGATTGCCGAGGACTGAACACCCGTTTCGGCGATGTTTGGTCAAACACCGGGTCGCGGAAAAAGTTGCGGATTTTTTGAGGGAAGGTCAAAGTCCCCCGCGTGGAGAAGGGCCAGACAGCATTTGGGCGCAAGCGGGCATCGTACTAGACTGACCACCTCGGATTTCGCAAGGCGGTATGGTGCGTGTTGCAGGCAGTGCTTAAGCGGAAGCCAGTGGAGAGGAACAATTGACCCGGCGGAGTTCTTTTATTTCCATGATTTTGGCTGTGGCAGTCCTGGCGGCTGGTTGTGCCAAGAAACCAGATGATAAGGCCATTGTTACCAGCATCAAGTCGCAGATGTTTTCCAGCGCGCTGCTGAAGAATTCCGATTTGCAGGTGACTTCGAGCAAAGGAGAAGTCACGCTGAGTGGGACGGTGGCCAACGATTCTGCACGGCTGGAAGCGTATAAACTCGCCGCGCAGACTACCGGAGTCGTGAAGGTAAATGACCAGACAAGCGTGGAGGCGGCGCAGTCCTATGCCGAGGATAACCAAGCGCCCGCAGAAAGTGCCCCCTTGCCTGTCTCTGCCGAAGCGCCTTCACGTGTGGCGCATGAGAAGAAAAAGACCCGAGCAGAAATGGACCCGAAGCAACCACTGAAGATGGCCTCTGAACAGCCGAGAGAAGCTGAACCGCCGCCCGCGCCAGCAACCGCGCCACCGCCCGTCACACCTCCTCAGCCAGCAGCAAGTGCGCCAGCGCCGCCTCTGCCCTCTCCGCCGCAGCCGAGACAAATGGTAATTCCGGCAAATAGCAGTCTGATCGTTCGGATGATTGATGGAGTGGATTCGAAAGTGAATCACGCGGGCGAAATATTTCATGCTTCACTCGACGCGCCCCTTATGGCGGATGATCGCGTGATCGTTCCGAAAGGTGCGGATATCTATGTGCGGCTTTCCGCGGCCAGCTCCGCAGGCCATATGAGCGGGAAAAGCGAACTACACTTGGAGCTGCTGCAACTTGAATTCCAGGGCCGCTCCTACCCGCTAGTGAGCAGCACATATTCCGTCGCAGGCAACTCGCGAGGAAAAAATACGGCAGCGAAGGTGGGAGGCGGAGCGGCGGTAGGCGCGATCATAGGCGCAATCGCGGGCGGTGGCGGAGGCGCGGCCATCGGCGCCGGCGTGGGAGCTGGCGGCGGCGCTGTGTGGAACGGCGTGACCAGGGGACAACAGATCCGAATCCCCGCGGAAACGATGTTGGAGTTCCAACTCGAACAACCGGTAACCATCACGGTAAGACCTCGGACCACGGCTGCCGCGCAATAGGTGTCGTGAATCTTCTCCATGCGGTTTGACCGAAATCTCATTTGGCTTGATCCATCGGCCTTATTCCTGCCATGCGACCACTGCTTGTCCCCGCTTACTTGCGCCACTGCGGCTAGTTGTTTACGATGGAATGCTTAAACTTAAATGATCGGCGAAACCATCTCGCATTACCGCATCCTTGAAAGTGTAGGAAGCGGCGGTATGGGCCAGGTCTTCCGCGCGGAAGATACGCGCCTGGGCCGCCACGTGGCCTTGAAGTTTCTCTCGGCGGACCTGTCGCGCGATGCATCTTCTCTAGAACGATTTCAGCGGGAGGCGCGATCTGCGTCGTCACTGAATCATCCGGGGATCTGCACGATTTACGATGTCGGCGCGCACGGCGGCCTGCCGTTTCTAGTCATGGAATTGCTGGAGGGCCAGACACTACGCGACCGAATCGCCGGCAAACCGATCGCGACCGATGCGTTGCTTGACTTCGGGATCCAAATCGCGGACGCGCTCGATGCAGCGCACGCGCGAGGAATCGTTCACCGGGACATCAAACCAGCCAACATATTCATCACGGCGCGCGGCCAGGCGAAAATTCTCGATTTTGGATTAGCGAAGGAGACAGCGCCACGCCGCATTGCCGAAGCCGTAGGTGCGGGCAATACGAGTACCCAGCCAACGACAGACAATGTTTTGCTGACCAGCCCCGGCTCCGCGCTGGGAACAGTGGCCTATATGTCACCGGAGCAGGCGCGCGGCGAGGAACTGGATTCGCGGACGGATTTATTCAGCCTCGGCGCGGTGCTCTATGAAATGGCCACGGGGATTCCGGCCTTTAGTGGAAACACGTCTGCCGTAATTTTCGATGCGATATTGAATCGGAATCCAATTGCGCCATCGTCGTTGAATGCGAACGTGCCGTCGAAACTGGAAGAAATTATCGCCAAGGCACTAGAGAAGGATCGAGATCTGCGATACCAAACTGCCGCGGAGCTGCGCGCAGATTTGAAACGCTTGCGCCGCGACAGCGATTCATCCCGGGTCAGTGCTGGAGCAACCAACTGGCCTGCAGCCACCGCGGCGCCTTCCTCCGGCCGCACACCGGCTCAGCCGATAACAGGGACGCCTGGGGCAATCACGGATACGGTGCCCGTGCGCCGCGGCGTGCACTGGAGCGTCTGGTTGGGCGGCGGAATTCTGCTCGTGGCTATCGTCGCGCTGGTGGCTTTATTCCTGCACGAGCGCTTGGGACATCGCGAAAACGCCTCATTCATGCAAATGAGCATTTCGCCCATCACTTCGACCGGCAACATCCACTCCGCGACGATTTCGCTGGACGGCAAGTGGCTCGCGTATGTTTCAGACGACAAGCGCGGACATGCAATTTATGTTCGCCAGTTGGCAACCGGGAGCACAGCCCTTGTTGTTGGAGGATCAGCGGGAGAAATCGGCGGAGTAACCTTCTCGCAGGATGGAAATTATCTTTATTTTGTGAAGCACGAGCAGGGTACGGGGTTGGGCATTCTGTTCGAAGTCCCGTCGCTGGGAGGGACACCTCGGCAGCTCATCGTAGACGTGGACAGCCCCATCACGTTTTCCCCGGATGGAAGGCGTTTCGCGTTCGTTCGACAATCTACGCAAACGAAAACATCCAGCCTTATCTCGGCGAATGCGGATGGAACCAGGGAGAAGGCCATCCGAGTTCTCCATGCTCCTGAATATTTTTCCCAAACAGGGCCGGGATGGTCACCGGATGGTAAGCGCATCGCGGTGTCCAAGACTCCCCTAGGAGATTTCACTAAGTTTTACATCGAAACGGTTGCTGTGGATTCAGGCGCGGAAACACGACTTGGGGCTCGCGATTGGAACTACATTAGTCAAATTTCCTGGATGCCGGACGGCTCAGCTATTTTATTTGGATCCGCTGCAGAAAAGACCTCCTTCAATGCGCAACTCTGGGAGTTGAGCTACCCGGATGGCAACACTCGCCGGATCACCAATGACCTGAACAATTATTCCAGAGTCAGCATCACTGCGGATGCGTCGAGTCTTGCCACGGTGAAGTCATCGTATTCCGGCAGCCTTTGGGTGGCGAATCTTGGAAGCTCCACAGCTTTCTCTCCGCCACGCCAGATTACTTCGGGGATCAGCCGCGCGGATGGGCTAAAGGGGGTGGCATGGCCTGTCGCAAATCAGATTCTTTACACTTACTTTACATCAGGAGAACTAAAACTTGGCGCTGCCTCACCCGATGGAAGCGGGATGCATGATGTGGCGATATCTGGTGGGACGCCCTTTTACCCCTCCACATGTGGAGACAATAAGTATTTCGTCTTCAGTGTTGTTGGCGCGGAGCAGGGCATCTCCATCTGGCGCGCGAATCTTGATGGAACAGAGCCGAAGCAATTGACCAGAGGTGCAATCGATCTGTGGCCGAGTTGTTCACAGGACGGAAAATTTGTCGTGTATGCGGACGCGGCGGTTACCATGCCGACCTTGAAGAAAGTGGGAATCGATGGGGGAACCCCAGTCAGCTTGTCCAACGAAACTCTATTTTTCCCCGCAGTTTCACCGGACGGCACAAAAATCGCCGCCGGCTATCATCCGGATTTGACCAAAGCACCAAAGTTGGCAGTGCTGGGAGTGGATGGCGGCGAAATACGCCAGGTGTTCGAACTGACGCCCGATACGATTCTAAACGGTGACGGCGGCGCCGGGATTGCATGGACGAAGGATAGCCGAGCAATACTGGTGATAGTGGGCAAGGAGGGCGGCTCGAGTCTGTGGGCCCAACCTGTGGGCGCTCCCGGAACACCCCCTGCTCCAGCTAAAGAAATCATGAACCTGACCTCAGAACAAGTATGGTCATTCGCACTTTCACCAGACGGAAAGCAGATTGTGTACGCCCGCGGCCTCCCTATCACCGACGCAGTCCTGATTTCCCATTTCCATTAGTCAATTCTCAGGAGAAGCAGATGAAAATATCCCGGCGCAATTTGTTCAAGTCTGCCTCGATCACTCTGGGCGGTTTGTCTGCCACGGCGCTTCTCGAAGCATCACCAGCGGCGCGCGCGTGGGCGGTCCAGGAGGGCCAGGCACCTTTGCCTGCCCCGTTCGAGAAGTTGCGGCCGCTCGGAGGCCGCGCCAAGCCGATCCGCATGGAAGAATTTCAAGGACGGGTCGCTCGAGCGCAGGAATTGATGGCGGAAGCAAAACCGCGATTCGACGGGCTGTACATCACGCCGGGTGCATCACTCGTGTATTTTACGGGGATCCAGTGGTGGCCTAGCGAACGGCTGCTGGCCCTGCTGATTCCCCGCCACGGCGAACCGGTCCTGATTGGGCCCAGTTTTGAAGAGGAGCGTCTGCGCGAACAACTTCGCTGGCCGATCGATATCCGGGTATGGCAGGAGGACGAGAGTCCCTACATACTCGCGGCGAAATGGATATCTGAGCATGGGATTGCAACAGGCCGGGTAGGCATCGAGGAAACTACTCGCTACGCGTTTTTCGACGGCCTTCGAAACGCAGCTCGCACACTCGAATTCGTGAGCGCTGACCAAGTCACCGCAGGATGCCGGTCGCAAAAAAGTGAGCATGAGCTGGAGTTGATGCGGCTGGCATGTGCTGCCACTTTCGATGTGTACCGCGCCACGTTTGCTTCCTTGCGCGAGGGCATGACACAGGAAGAAGTCGGCAATCTGATCAGCCGGGGCTACGAGAAGATGGGGCTCAGTGGGTATTCCATTGTTTTGTTCGGCGGTGCCGCAGCGCTTCCGCACGGCACACGCGTGCCACAGGCCTTGCACGAAGGCATGGGCGTGCTGATAGACGGAGGCACATCGGTCGAAGGCTATCAATCCGACATCACACGCACCGGCGTGCTTGGAAAACCACCCACTCAGCTCACGCGGGCATTTGAAATCGTGCGAAAAGCGCAGGATGACGCGCTCGCGGCCGCTGTTGCAGGCAAGGAATGCGGGTCAGTGGACGGTGCTGCCCGCAAGGTGATTACCGACGCAGGGTTTGGGCCCGACTATAAATATTTCACGCACCGTGTGGGCCATGGCATCGGAATGGATGGACACGAATGGCCCTACCTCGTTCGCGGAAATCACACGACGCTGAAGCCCGGCATGACATTCTCAGACGAGCCTGGGATATACGTACCACGCCAGTATGGGTTGCGCTGTGAGGATCTGATGGTGATCACTGAATCCGGTCCAGCTAGGCTGCTTACAGCCGGGTTTGCGCCCTCACTCGAAACTCCGATTGCCTAGAAGTTTCGTACGGCTTCCTCGTGGCTTGGGTGATCTTGTGTAGGCTGACTGAAACTAGCGAACCTCTGCAGGGATGATCTCAACGCGGTTGCGGCCCAGCCTTTTTGCGGAATAGAGAGCTACGTCGGCTTGCACTATCAGGCGGTTAAAATCCGATGATTGACCGCGGCGGAAATCCGCAATTCCAAAACTGGCGGTCACACGCACCTCAGTGCCGGCAAACGAGAAGGTACACGCCTGCAGTTGTTCGCGAATTCGTTCGATGGCGGTTTGAATTCCCTCCGGGTCCACATAGGTGATGACCAGGAGGAATTCATCTCCACCAATGCGACCACTGATATCGCATTGCCGTGTATTGATTTTGAGAATTTCCGAAAATCTTCTAAGAACCGCATCGCCCGCATCGTGCCCGTACGTATCGTTGATTGCCTTAAACTGGTCGAGATCAGCTTCCACGACAACAAGCTGAAAATCGTGACGG
>Ga0210384_10000965_pt1 | contig 41245 bp, 36 predicted proteins | sample IncBWH2MmetaG_FD_160574 | JGI IMG/M metagenome (GOLD analysis project Ga0210384, IMG submission 160574) | Forest soil microbial communities from Barre Woods Harvard Forest LTER site, Petersham, Massachusetts, United States - Inc-BW-H-2-M | ecosystem: Environmental > Terrestrial > Soil >...
GTCAGCCTGCCGAATATCTGCTTCGCGCGCGGCCAATCCTGATCCAGTAGAGCTACCCATCCCATGCCATACCAGGCGCGAGGCTGATCCGGATACCTCATTAACACTTTTTGAAACGAGGTCTCTGCCGCGCGAGGATTCTTCTCCGCGATGCGTCGCTCGCCTTCGGTCAGCGCCGCGATCACTTCGGATTCATTTGGCACTGTCGTCGGCAATTCTTTCCTTTTGCGGACCACAACTTCGCTCGCGGCTTCGTCCGCGGTCTGCGCCGGTTGAGCGGCGGCAAAACTCAGAGCGGCCACCCGTTTCGACTCCGCCCCCAAATCGATGGCCCTCACCAGGTCCGGATAGAAAAGCTTCATCGCTGGCTCGGAACTCTCGTACTTCGCCAGCGCCCCGAACAGCGGCCGGACCAGCACGTAGCCGTCCTCATCAGCACGGCTCATTGCTGCTTCCCTCTCTCCGGGAGACATCCTTTTCAGTTTCAGTTCCAGGGCACGCACCGTGCATTCCGCGAAGTAAGATGCAAAATCGTCTTTAAGTTCCGGCGCGAGACGCGGGGCCTGCGCCGCTTTCTCGAACAGCGGCCGCTTTACGGCAATGACGTGTGAATACATCATGGGCAGGCCGTCCACCAGGAAGTGCAGGAACGCGTGGCGGATCACATCCGTGGGAATCTCTTCACCACCGCTCAGTACCAGCGCGTAATGGTCTCCAAAATTCCGCACATTGGTGATTCGCCCAACCAGCGGCTCGACCACGATCGAAAACGTCTGCGGCGAGGAATTATCCAGGATTTCGCGGAGATAAGCCGTGGAAACAAACACGATTTGCGATACTTCGTCATGCAGCCGGACGACTTCGCGGTCGTACACCGGCTGTACCTGCCTCCAGAGCACTCCAATATTTTGTTCCTGGTAATAATTCGCAAGGATTTCGCTGAAGCCCTCGAGAGCCAGCACTTCCGGCGGGATTTCGTCGCGCCGCAGCACCATCTGGAACTTTGGCGCCGGCCCGGAAACCAGGCCAAACCACAAATAACGGGACAGCGTCGCCCCCGCATCCCGGAGCTCATGCTGCTTGTAAAACTCGCGGACCGCGTCTACCGCAGGCCCTTGCTGCTGGCGCAATCTCTCCCGCATCTGCGCGCGGAAGGCCGTCCAATTGTCCGCGCTCACGTTGGATTCGAATCCCGCGGCCAGTAGAGCGCACATGGTGGTGAACATGGCCTCGCTGCCGTCCACGGTCACCGCGCTTGGAGCTGCCGTTCGAATGCGCGATCGTGCCGGTGGAGCTTGGGCCGCAGAAGGCGCCGGTGCCGGTGTTTGCGCCTGCGCAGGCGCGGCGGCCGGTGGCTGGGGGCGTCCAGCCGTCGGGTACACTATCCCCGCACATAGAAAGAATAGAGTCAGGATTCGCAGAAGTTTCTTCATCCCCGTTGCCGCAGTGCTCATTTTAGACCAGTGGCTGATTCTGTCGCCGGCAATGGCGGTTTTCAGCACGGAAGGGCATAACTGGGAGCGGTCCCTGTCCTCTCGCAATGCCGCGGCATCTTGCCAATTTACCGTCGCCTTCCGCATCCGTCAAGGAATCACGCGGCTTCCAGCTTGATTCGAAGCGCTGAAGGGGGAGTGGAGTTGTCCTGACAAGAAGTGGTGTGTTGTATACTGTCGCCGGAACGGGAGTTCAGAGATGACACTCCAGTTCGAATGAGGTGGGTCCTTGTCGCACAGCACATCCTTCCCCGTTTCTGCCGCTTCACAAAGTGCCGTCATGTCTCGCGTCGCAAAAATCCCGTGGTATGTCTGGTGTTCCGCGATCGCTGTTACGTCCACCGCCGTCGGCCTGTATTGGGACATTTCCTGGCACACTTCCATCGGGCGGGACACTTTCTGGACTCCGGCGCATCTGTGCATACACTTTGGAGCGATTCTCGCCGGGCTTTCCAGCACTTACCTTATTCTCACGACGACCTTTGGAAAAAATCGGGCGCGGCAGGAATCGTCCATCAAGATCTGGGGATTCTATGGGCCGCTGGGGACTTTCGTCTCGCTCTGGGGCGGGCTGACGATGCTGACATCAGCTCCCTTCGACGACTGGTGGCACAACGCGTTCGGGCTGGATGTACAAATCCTTAGTCCCCCGCACGTGGTGCTGATCCTGGGAATTTTCATTCTGGGATTGGGCGGACTATTCCTGATTATTGCCGAGATGAATCGCGCCAGCGAGGAGACCCGCGCAAGCCTGAATCGAATCTTTCTGCACGTTGGATGCATGCTGACGATTTTGCTGCTGATGCTGATTTCTGAATACACCAACTACACGCAGTCGCACAGCGCCATCTACTACCGAGCACTGGCTTTAGCCATGCCGGTGGTGCTTGTGGGCATCGCGCGGGCTTCGGGCTACAAGTGGGCGGCCACAAAAGTGGCAGGTATCTACTTTGTACTATGGCTGCTGGCGCTGTGGCTGGTGCCCCTGGTTCCTGCCGAGCCGAAGCTAGGTCCGGTTTACACGCGCGTCACCCATCTGGTGCCGGGAGAATTCCCGCTGCTGTTGTTTGCGGGCGCTGCGGCGCTGGATTTTCTGCTGGATCGCCTGGCGGGACGCAACAAGTGGCTGCAAGCGGCTGTGGCCGGCTCGGGATTTCTGCTTGCGATGATCGCCGTGCAGTGGCCCATGGGGAGTTTCTTAGTTTCTCCGCTGGCCGCGAATCGCATCTTCGGCACGAACTATTACGCGTATATGGAGCCCCCCAGCCAGTATCACTTCGCCCATCAATTTAACTTCTACGAACAAGCGCGAGCACAGTTTTGGGTGGGAATGCTCATCGCCTTCGCCGCCGCTTTTCTCATGACGCGCATCGGCCTTGCCTGGGGCAACTGGATGCGCGGGGTCAAACGATAAGAATATGAAACGCGTCCTTTTTCCTTTCCTTGCCGGGTGTGTTTTCATGGTCGCGTTCGTCGCGCTTGCGGATGCCCACGTTGGCAGTCCCGACGTTTTCTATGAAGGCATGGCCGGGCCTTACCGGCTGTTCGTCACTGTGCGAACGCCGCCGATGATTCCGGGAATCGCGGAAATCGAAGTGCGCGCGCTCGACGGAAACGTGACGGATATTCGCATCGTGCCGCTGCGCGCCGTGGGCGAAGGGTCGGAATTCGCTCCACCCTCGGACCGCATGGAGCATTCGCAGGCGGACGCGCAGTGCTTCACCGGAAAACTCTGGCTGATGCAATCGGGCGAGTGGCAAGTGCGAATGGAAGTGTCCGGAACAAAGGGAACTGGAGAAACCGCTGTCCCCGTTCCGGCGGCCGCGCGGCGGACCCTGCGCATGCAGAAGACTACGGGTACGGTGCTGCTGGCGTTGATGGTTGTGCTGGTGGCCAGCATGATCGCCATCTTCGGGGCTGCGGCTCGCGACGGGCAGCTGGATCCCGGCGCAACGCCTTCCACATCGCAGCGGCGGCGTGGGCGCATCGCCATGGCCGTGACCGCGGCGGCTCTCGTGGCCATCCTATTTCTGGGAAACATGTGGTGGGACGCCGCGGCGAGCGGACGAGCCAATCTCATGATGTACAAAGCGCCTCCCGTCGAAGCCTCGCTGCAAAACACAAACACCCTTGTTCTCAAGATGGGATTCTCTTCCTGGCACGACCGCCGGAAGGATACGCTGGTCGACACCATCATTCCCGATCACGGCCACCTGATGCACCTGTTTCTGATTGGCACGCCTAATCTGGATCGCTTCTACCACCTCCATCCGCAGCAGACGGCTGGCGACACGTTTGCGGAACAATTGCCCGCCGTTGCCGCTGGGAATTATGCGGTCTTTGCCGACATTGTGCGCGGCTCTGGCTTTCCGGACACCATGACGACTCGCGTGTCTTTGCCTGACGTGCCGGGCAATCCTCCTTCGGGAGATGATTCGGAGACGACGGTCGGCTCCCTCGCAGGTACATCCCCGGCACAGAATGCCGGGACGGTTTTCACTCTGCCCGATCACAGCCACTGGGACTGGGTTCTCGACGGGCAAACGCTTCACGCGCGCCAGCCCATGGTTCTGCGTTTCCGCATCCTCGATAAAGACGGAAAGCCAGTTTCCGACCTCGAACCGTATATGGGCATGGCCGGGCACCTGGTCATCGTGAAGCGTGATCTGACGGTCTTCGCGCACGTGCACCCTTCCGGCTCCATGCCGATGGCTGCGCTGATGCTCTTGCAGAAGCAGCCAAGCACCGCGAAGACGGAAATGGCCGCGATGCCCGACATGCCCAGCACCGCGCTCCCTGCGGAAGTGACTTTTCCCTACGGCTTCCCCGAGCCCGGCGACTATCGCCTGTTTGTCCAAATCAAACGCAGTGGCAAGGTGCAGACCGCCACCTTCGACACTCACGTCGAACCCTAATCATGGGTGCAACGCTTGCCTCTTTTTTCGGCATCTGCTAACAGTGAGGATACTCATCGATCCTGTAGGAGTTGGCCCACCACAATGCGTTGCCTTCTCATGAAAAAAATGCAGGCTCTCCTTGGATTTTGCTTCTTCGCCCTGGTTTTTCCATCTGCATTTTGCGCTCAGCTCGTCCGCGAAAACACCTCGCCGCCCTCGCAGCACTTGTCTTCCAGCCAGGAATCGGAGAAACCCGCCTCCGCGCAAACTCCTGGTGGCAAATTGCGCCTTTCCCAGGAAGTCCAGCTATCCGGCGATGCAACCTGGATCGACACGGGCATCGACATCCAGGCCGGCGAGCATGTGCATATTACCGCTACCGGCAAGCTCCGCTACACCGACGCCAAGAACGACAACGGCCCCGAAGGTCTCGCGCGCGGATTCAAGGATCTTCTCCGTGTTCTGCCCTTCAATGAGACTGGCCGCGGCGCGCTCATCGGGCGTATCGGCGACCAAGACACCGCTGAGCCTTTTGCCATTGGTGTGCGCCGCGATGTTCTCGCGCCTATCTCTGGTCGACTATCCGTCGGCATCAATCAGGCTAGCAGCGACACAGGCGATGGTAACTACACAGTTCGCATTGAGGTGTACGTTCCCGAAGGCGGCGCGGCGCGCGTGGTAGCTCAGCAGGTGACCTCGCTGCCAGGCATCGACAATTCTCTATTTTCAAGAATCCCGCGGCGCATCGGCGACAAGGCGGGCAACCCCGGTGACATGGTCAACTTTCTCATTCTTGGTTCGGAAGAGGCCATGCAGCGCGTTTTCACCACTGCGGGCTGGGTGAAGGTCGACGCCGACGTCAAAGGCGCTGTACTCCATGGCCTCATCGAAAGTCTTTCGAAAGAGTCTTACGTGAACATGCCCATGAGCCCGCTTTACCTCTTTGGCCGCACCCAGGATTACGGCTGGGCTCATGCGGAGCCCATCAGCGTGGTCAAAACGCGCAACCACCTGCGGATCTGGAAAGCGCCTTTCACTGTAAATGGAAAAGTGCTGTGGGTCGGTGCTGCCACGCACGACATCGGATTCGAACGCGACCAACGCAACAACGGCGTCACCCACAAAATCGATCCCGACATCGATCTCGAACGCGATTACGTTGAAAAGACTCTTGCCTCCACGGGCCTCGTCAGGCAAATCACTCACTTCCTGCCGGACAGCCCGATGAAGGAAGCCAAGACCGCCACCGGCGGCACGTTTCATTCGAACGGCCAGGTTCTCGTCCTAAAACTAGACGAGTCCGCACCTTCTCCCTGAACTCCTTCCCGGCTCCCCTACTTCCTATTACCTTCCCTCAGCCGCCCGCTCCGGCCCGGACTACTTGACGCGCCATATTCCCCAATTTGGAGTATGATTCCGCTCCGGCCAGGAACCAACCCGGACCCAACCATAGCGCAGGAGGTTGCTCATGGTCACCGCCAAGCCAGCCAATGAGGAAGCCCGCATCGCCTCGCTCGAGAAGTACGCCATTCTCGACAGCGACCCGGAACAATCCTTCGACGACCTCACACTCCTTGCCTCCTATGTTTGCAAGACGCCCATCGCGCTGATTTCTCTCGTCGACGAAGACCGCCAATGGTTTAAGTCTCGTGTCGGCATCGAGGCCTCGGAGACCTCCCGCGACATCGCTTTTTGTTCCACAGCTATCTTGCAAGGCGAGCTCTTTGTCGTCCCCGACGCCTTGGCCGATGATCGCTTTCGCGACAATCCTCTGGTCGTTTCCGACCCGCACATCCGCTTTTACGCCGGCGCCCCGCTCGTCAATGAGGATGGCTTCGCCCTCGGCACGCTCTGCGTCGTCGATCGCAAGCCTCGCGAACTCGCGCCCGATCAAAGGGACGCGCTCAAAGCGCTGAGCCGCCTGGTTCTAGCCCAGCTCGAATTCCGCCGTAACTTGATTCTCTTGAAGGAAGCGCTTACCGACCGCACCAAGGAAGAACACGATCGTCAGCGCGAACTTGTCCACGTCCAGGAAACTCTAATGCGCGTGATGGGAATTCGCCGCTAAGAGGTCGCCCCGTCCGATTTTCTCTGCCGCCAAGGCGAAGCGGCCCGTCCTTTTAGGCTTTTGCGGCCCCTTAATTCTTCTCCTCTCTGACATCGTTTCTCGCTCGCTTTCGTCTCGTTGACTTGCTCCGTCCCTCATCCTAAGATGCGCCTGTTCCCCATTGCCGTCGTTCCGTGCGCGGGCTTTTTCGGCTGGAGGATTTTGTGAGTGATTGGAAATTTGCTCAAAAGGACGCTGCCGAAGAGCTGGCCCTGCTTCACCAGTTCTCGTTCAAAAAACCGCAAGGCGCTGGCGAGATCTGCTTCCTCATCACCGTGAGGGAATTCGCCACGCCTCCCAAAGGTCAGTTTGCCCGCTTTTTCGCGCAGGCAGATCGCTATGTCAACCAGAAGGTCGCGCCGATTCTTCCCACGGGCTGGGGGAATTCGATTCTCGAAGCGCTTACCACCTGCGTTCGAATGATTCGTGAGTTTCCATGCGAAGGCGAAGAAACTGTCGCAGCCAAGGGCGCACCCGGTTCGTGACGCGCGTTCTTGCATTCGCTGGATCGCTCTTGAAAGTTTCCGGTGGTCCTTTCTAGAATCTTCCCGCAGTTCGAAAGGCCTTTGTGGAAATCACCAAGAAAGAATGGAAGTCCGGCGTCATCGTCCTGGAGTTGCAGGGCCCGCTTCAAATGGGCGTTGAGTGCAAACGCCTGGAGCTGGCCTTTGACGAACTGCTGCGCGACAAACACACTCGCGTGGTCCTCGATCTTTCCAAAGTCACCAAGCTCGATAGCGGCGGCCTCGGCAAACTCGTCAATTGTTTTTCCCGCTTGAAAACGGCAGGCGGCGCACTCCGCCTCGCCGGCACCACTGGCATGATTGATGGCGTCTTGAAGCTGGCCCACGCCGATCGGTTCTTGAAGGTTTACCCCTCTGCCCGCGAAGCCGTGGAAAGCTTTTCCGATTCCGCATCGTCGTCAGCAGGCTGAAAGCGTCTTTCCGCGCCTAAGAACCACCTGCGGAGAGTTTCCGCTCAAGGGTCGCGCGATCCCAGCCTGCTCGATTGGCGCCAGCCTCGTACGCGCTCTGCGCAAACGTCAGGATTTCGTCGCGAGGGGAACTTGCGCGGCGCACATCGTCGTACATCAGCAAGTACTCGTGCAGCTTTTTTTGATAGAACGCGCTCGCCGGTCGAACTGCCTGCGCGTCATAACCTGATGGCTCAGGCACCGTGTACGCATAGAAGGCCGGGCCCGCCACATCTCCTCCACCTGGCCACCAGCCCACGCTACTGCATTCATGCGAGTAGGCTTCCGAGGTAATGATGCCTTTTCGCGGCGGACAGGCGCGCCCGCTGAATCGCGTGCAGCAAAGATCGAAGCTGCCCCAAAAGAAATGTACCGGACTCTGTTTGCCCAGGAATCGCCCGCGAAATTCCTGGAACACTTGCTCCGTTGACAAAAGAATGTGCCAAAAACGGTTCGCATATTCCGGTTCGTAAGAGGCGTGCGTCTCGTCGCGATCCAACGCAATCGCATCGGGAACTTCCTGCGGCTTTGTGTTGATCTGCACGTCGATCCCTGCTTCATGCAATGCCGAAAACAGTTCTCGATAAAACGCTGCGACCGGTTTTGCAGAAAGCGCCAGCGCACGCTCCCCACCGTCGGACGTTCGAATCGCCAGCCGGTGATGAATAAAGTCGAACTCCAGTTCGAACGCGCGTCCCTGATATGGAATCGGCGAAGTCGTCAGTCCCCGCGTGCTCACGTACAGCGCCGCATTCCACCAGTGATTCTGGAGTGGCGCGAGGCTCAGCCGGATTTTTCCCACGATCTGCGTCCACATATGCAGCGTGTGATAGGTGCTTTCCCATTCGCCCAGCGGCAAGGCAGGCCAGTCTTGCACGGCTCTCGTAATCGAAGAAGTCTGCTTCATCAAGCCTGCAAGTATGTCGGCGGCCATAATCGCGAATTATGCGCCGAAATTTCCTGGTTGTCTGCTGGCGTATTTATGTCTTGAGGAAGGTTGACCTGCGTGCTTCGTTCGAATTGCAAGGCGCCCTGCTCGTTCCCCGCCGCGCCTATTTTTTGTCCAAAAGACGGCTGATTAATTTTGCGAGCTGCGACTCCTGCCGAAGCACGCTCTCTCTCTGAGCCGCGGCGCCATCTCCTTCGGTTACCCTCGCGAGTTGTGCCGCCAAATTTCTCACCGCCACATCCTGCGGCACGTATGTTCGCTCTGTTGGCGCGATCGCCTCCCAGCCGGAAGCCGTGCGCAGCAGCTCCCACTTCACCCTCTCGCGCCTGCGCACGTAATCCGTTTCTCCGGCGGCGATAGTGGCTCTCGTATCGAGCTGCAGATGCGCCCATCCGTGATCTCTTTTGATTTCCAAGCGCTCCACCTGGAATCGCTCAAATATCACCACCGGCGCTGCCAGTTTTGAAGGGTCGTCCTCACGCAACACGTTTCCCGACGCATTGCTCAATTCCAAGATGCCTCGGGCAACTTCCGCCTTCGTCGGTTGCTTTTTTCCTGGCGCAACGACGATGCTCCGCGCCGAGTCAAACGTGTCGTTGACAGCGGCTCTCGCAGGCTGGGCCGGCAATCCATACCCGATTTTCTTGGCCGACTCCGGCGGACGATTCGAATCGCGCGCACCCGCGCCCGGGCGCTCCTCTACCGCTGCCTCGGATTCCTGGCGCATGGCGGAATTCGAAACGCGCGAAGACTCCGGAACTTTTCCTGTCGTCAGTATCCCCGCATTTTCCATCTTGTACCGATAGAACCGCGGCCTGCCACGCGACCTCCAATACGGCCCGTCATAATTCTGGGTTTCCAGCCCCGTGCTCACCAGGCTGTAAAAACTGTGCTCCCTCGGCTCCAGGACAATGCCCACGTGCCCCGGCCACGCAATCAAATCTCCTGCCCGCGGGTACTTCACGCGCGCAAAATTCTCGTTCCCCGCATAGAGTTCGAATGAACTGGCATACGGATACTCGAAGCCTACCTCCGCATAAATCTGGTGAACCAGATGCGAGCAATCCTGCGCCCCGCTCGGCGCCTGATTCTCCTCCAAAGCCGCGCTGACGATGGCCCTTCCCTGCTGTGCGCTTAATAGCCTCAAATGACCGGCAGGTTGGGCCGTGTCCGCCGCGGATTGCGCGCGCACTCCGTTGACTTCCGCGACGCAGAGCCAAATCAGGCAAAGCGCACGCAGAATTCCCAACGTCCATTTCCAACGAGAATTGGTTTTCATTTCCCGCATCACCTGCGACTTCGCGCAAGCACGGAGAAGCCGCTACTCTTAGGGTTCCAATTCAGTTCGCGGGTAGCAATGGAACTTGCCCTGAACGTACTTGGCCGAATGGCCAGTTAGGAGGGGAAATGAGAATTCGGCCGTTTTTTCGGGCCGGATTTCAGAGCTGGCCGAGCCGCCGGGAATTATCTTCGATGTCTAGGCGCTTGCCACGGCCCGGCGCAGCACTTCACGCGAGATATTCGCCCCGCTGACGATCAGCACCGCGTGCTCGCCGCAACTGGCGCTGCATTTGAGCAGCGCCGCCGTGCTCGCGGCCCCAGCCGGCTCCGCCAAAACGTGTTCTTCAAGTAGCAGCAAAGCGATCGCCCGTAGCATTTCTTCTTCGCCTACAAGCACGACCTCATCGACAAGCTCCTTCACGTCGCGCACATTCGCCGCCTCCGGCGTTCGCGTCGCCAACCCATCAGCGATCGTGTCGCACGTCTCCGTGCCCACTACCTTGCCTGCTTTCCAGGATAAGTAGTACGAAGGCGCGCGCTCCGCCTGCACGCCGATGATTTTCACTTGCGGCGCAATCTGTTTCGCCGCCGCGGCGATCCCGCGAATCAGTGCAGTATCCCCCATCGCAACGATAATCGCGCTGGCCTCTGGAAGTTGTTCCAGGATTTCACACCCCATCGTCGCGGGTCCCGCAGGAATGTCCAAGTCGGTCGCATCGTTCAAAAAATACACGCCCGGCTGCTTGGCGTGCTCCGCGGCCAGCGCGAATGCAGAAGCCGGGTCGTTGTCGCTACTCTCAACAATCGCCGCGCCAAGAGCTGCAATCCGCGCGCCCTTCACCGGATTGCAATTCGCAGGTAAGAAAATCTTTGCCTGAATCCCAAACTGCTTCGCCGCCAAGGCCACTGCAGCTCCGTGATTCCCCGTGCTGCAAGCCACTACTTCCTGAATCGGCCGTCGGTTCATTCTCTGCGCCAGCGCCCAAAGCGCCCCGCGCACCTTGAACGATCCCGTGGGCAGCTCCGTCTCCATCTTCAAATAAACACTTCTCCCCGCCATCCGCCCAAGAAATGGCGCCGCCACCAGCCGCGTCGGCGCAAAATATTTCGCCAGGAATTTCTGCGCTTCTCGGATCGTCGCAATGCTCGGAACTATCGGCAAGCTCGCCTCCCGCCAAATCGATTCTCACTCGCACGTTTCATTGTACGGCACCGCAACTTTTGTGCTGCCATCGGGTTTTGTAACAAGGGCGCTTAGGGCTATTCGAAGCATTCGCGATGCCCGTCAACCCTGGCCGGGAAAATAGCATCAAACCAATGTAGCCCAGCGTTCCTATTCCAGCCATCTTCCATCAAGGGGGAACTTGCTGTGTATAGGATCGCATTCATCGTTGGTGGGCTCCTCGCGAAAAGATCGCTTGCAGGAAAAGTTCTCCGCACCATGGCGATCCCCTGCCTTCTGGCCCTTCTGTTCGCCGGTCTTGTTTGTCCTCCGGCGAGCGCTGACGTCGGCGTTGTTCTCAATGAATCCTTGGATTCCAGCGTCGACAGGATCACCGGCACAGGCCACTGCGCCGTGTATTTCTCACGCATCTGCCCCGATTCGCCAGTGAAGCTCCGCTTGTGCGGTCCCGGTGAACATGGCTCGGTGATGAGCAATTACATTAACATCGGCGAAGATCAGTCCTTCGAATGGAACGTGGTTCCGTTGAATGTCTACCTTTATGGAGTCGAAGACAGCGAAAATCGCCCGGTCTTCGCTTCCTACAAGGTCAAGCATGTGCTCGAGGAAAGATACCGGACGAAGTATCTCTCTGCGCTGTGCGCGGGCGATCCCTGCAGGAACAGTTACAAGTCCGAATGGCGAGAGATGGTTGCGGCCACCTTGATTCGCAGCGTCTACATCTTCGTTGTTGATACCACCGAAGAGCAGGACCGTAAGTTCATCGCCGAATTCAACGATGCGCCCAATGAGAATCATTTCAACGGTGTCACCAGGAATTGCGCGGATTTCACGCGTCGCGTGCTTAATACTTATTTCCCGAGCGCCACCCGCCCCGATTATCTCAACGACTTCGGCATGACCTCGCCCAAAGCGATTGCCCGCTCGTTTACGCGTTATGCGCGCAAGCATCCCGAATCCAACCTCCGCGTGCTGCACTTTGCCCAGGTCCCCGGCACGATCAAGCGCAGCCGCGAAGTTCGTGCAGGAACCGAGCAGTTGTATCGCTCCAAGAAATTTCTCATCCCCATGCTTATTTTCGCGGATGAAGCAGTGCCCATCGTGGCCACGTCCTACCTGCTCACAGGACGTTTCAATCCAGGGCACGAGTTCGAACACCGTCCTGCGGTCGAGACAATTTCGACTCGTGGCTCGCAGAGTGAACCTGCTTCACCGGAGCAGAGGACGTTCATCGTGGGCACATCGAAGGAATGGAAGGCCTACCGCAAGGCCTTTGAGTCGATGGTTGCCGAGGGCATTCAGAATGACGTTATCGATGATCGTGGGGATCTGAAACGCTTTTTCAAAGAGTTCGACGAAGCAGGCACGCCGTCTATCGATGAAAATGGTTTGCTTTGGATGGAGACTTCAGTGAACGGCGAGCCTGCCCGGGTTGGCCTGAGCGCGCTCAACGTTCTCGCGCGGGACTCTGACCCGCAGTTGACTCACCAACTCCTGCTCACGCGCATCAGCCATGTCTTGAAAAGCCCTAAACACAGCCGCGAAACGATGTCCGAGTTCGTTCGGGATTGGTCTGCGTTGCAGGACGCAGCCGACAAACGCACTGTGGCCCTCGCGCGCGATGTCTCGTCCGGGAATGCTAAAGGGTATTCCAAACCCCAATCGCGTCGATGATTAAAGCCGATGTTCCGCTCAGCTTGAACGAATCGGGACGCTCCCTCTCTTAGGCTGGCGGCAATTTCGAACGAATGAGGGATTCCACCTGACTCCAAACTGCGGGGTCGCATTCAATTTCCGTGTGGTACTTTGCGAAAACTTTGTCGTACCACGGATACTTTTCGCAACGAATGTCCTTCGACTTGTATTCGAAATGAAAATTGCCAAGAATCCGCGTGCGTTTCTCATCCGCGGCTCGAATTTTGGACTGGCCGTGCAGTAGCCCATCCGTTTGATAGAAATTCGCGGCTTCGCCGACATTCGCAGGAATTACTTCGTCGTTCTCCCGGACTTTGGCCACGCTATCCACTTGCACCGTCAGCAGCACCGCAATGTGTTCTCTCTCCAATTCCTTCGCCAGCGCGACTGTCTCCGAAGCGCCCCAGCTTATTCCGTAAATAATAATCCGCGCCTTTTGTTTTTCTTCGTCCGAAAGTTTTCCGTCATGATCGGTATCCAGAATCTTCACAATCTCTCCATGAGCCTTCTCTCGTCGGCGATTCTCAAACACCTCCACATACACATTCGAACGATGAGTCTCGCGGAGATGCGCTGCGAGCTGCACGCCACTATGCACCATATTGTCGTGCGCCACGAATCCACCCATGAATCCCACGACAATCACGGGCGGCTTTGCGGCATTCTCCGGCTGTGCGACAGGCTGGTTCGGGCCATCTTGTCCCAACGCAACAAGAGTCGAACAAACAAGAAGGACCCTTCGAACGAACCCACCCATACGCGTCCCTTGTACCAAGAGCCAAACCATTCCGCCAACTAAGAAAGATGATCTTCGCCCCGCCCTGGTTGTGTAAAGAATGAATTCGGTTGCTGCTCGCGTTGACTTCTCTTGCTTATCTGCTTCACCTAGCTAATGACTCACTCCCGCGGCCGCACCTCGCATTGCGGCCAGCCGATTCTGTGCCAGCCGGTAAGACGACCCAGGCACTTGAGCCGCCTTGTTTGGCTTCTTCACCTGCTTATAGTTGGCCATCGCCACTTCCGTCTCACCGTACTGTTCGGCGATCCTTCCGAACCCATACCAATAGTTCGATTCCGGCTCATCCAGATTCAATTGATCCATGGCCTGAATCAGAATCTCTCGCGCTTCTTTTGTCTTTCCGAGTTCGGCATACACACATCCCAGCGTGTGGAGAGATGATATATTGTTGCTCTGAGTGACTTGCACGCTTTTCGTTGCCGCGTCCAGGTCATCCGCGCTTACCTTGCCGGTGAAGAGGGAGTTCCAGGCCACGCCGTTCAAATCGGAACCCTCGGCCTTCCCCGCTTCGATCAGTTGCCTTCCCAGTTCATGTGCTCTCACATAGTCCTCGTGCGCCGCTGCTGTGTAAATAAACGCCCGCCTCCCGTCCATATCCTCCGGCAATCGTTTGATCATTCCCTCCGCCAGCGCGTCCGCTTCCGCGAAGCGCCCCAGCATCCGCAGCGCGAGCTCATCGTCAAAAAACAGTCTCTTCGATTCCGGAAACTGTTTTGCCAGTTCCGCCGCCAGGGCGTGCAACTTTTCGTATTCCTCCAGATTGCTGTATGCGCTCAAGAGTGCAATTCCCAGGTTTAACTTGTCGGCATCATTTTTTGCCGTGCTCCTCCCAACCTCCAGGATTTTCACTCCGTCGCGCGCCGTCTCTTTGCTTTGCCCAAGGATCGCCGCCGCCGCATATTTCATCTGCTCGCCATCGGCATCCTTTCCTTTGGCCCACATCCGTGGAAACGCAAATCCCGCCAGCGGGTCATCCCCTCCCGCGAGGTGCTCCTCATCGCGAACCCAGTCCAGCAGCACTCGCGCTCCGGCGGTGTTTCCTGCCTGTAAGCGATCGAAAATCTCCAGCCCGATCGAATTCGGTTTTTCCACTCCATCCAGGATTTTGTACTTGCCGTCCTCCTTCACCACCCACATGGTGAGCTTGTCTGCGCCCGCCGGCCGCAGCGTCACCCTGTACCCCGTCGTGTCAGCCCCTTCCTTTTGCGCTTGCATTGCAGGCATCACCACATCCAGCATGATGTCCGCCGGAAATCCTGTTTTCGAGAGCGCACTGCGGATCACACTTCCGGCCTTCAGCGACTTCTCGATATCCTCCCGGTCGGAATTCCGCATTACCTTCTGTGCGTTCCGGCTGTAGATGGCGCTCACTTTTTCCAGCGTGATCTGCGGATCCATCGTGATAAGGAACATCCTCGTGACCACGCCCGTTGGACTATCCTCCACGTTCATTTCTTCGTGCGGCTGCGCCTTGCGCAGTAACGACGCAAGCGCCATCGTTTTCGACGCGTTGTCTCCGGAAGCCCCGGCGGACATGAGTTCGGCCGCGGCCGCGTATTTCCTCGCCCGCATCAGCATTTCTCCTGCGCCTTTCAGCACGGTCCTTAAATCATTTTCATTCGCCGTTCGTTTTCGCGCTTCCGTCATCCCCGCTTCTGTCCCGTTCAAAGCCGTCTCGCACGCCACAATCACTCCGTTCAGCTGCGGGTTCTGGCTTTCCGCATTTTTCTTGGACGTGGCAAACTCCCCCGCGTAAAAGAGAGCAAAAGCCAGGTTGTTCTTGAGCCCGACTTTACCCAGCTGTTCCTCTGTCATGCTTTGATACTCCGCAACCGCCTCCTTCATCTTGGCGCCAGGTCCGTAGCGCTCGCCCTCGTGGTTGTATTCCAGCAGGATCGCCAGATTCCCCGCGGTCTCGTTGTCATCGGGGTCCAGCTTTCTTGCGGACCGAAATGCGGCCGCCGCCCCTTCATAGTCGCTACCGCCTCGGAACTGCCGCCCTACCAGATCGTATTCCAGTACCTCCGCCAGCGTTTTCTGCGCGAGTGCCGAACCCGGCTCCAGTTTCACTCCCGCGCGCGCCTCTTCTCGCGCCGCCTCTCCCATTCCTGCCGCAAGCAGAATCTTCGCGCGCTGCAAATGATGCACGGCCTCCTTGGGATGCTGTGCAATCACGTCCCGGCTGGCTTGAAACGCCTCCCGCATCTTTCCCTGATTCATCAACACCTGTGTTGTCGGTTCGAAATAAATCAGCAGCGCTTGCCCGCCACGCACCTGTGCTACTTTTTCCCGCAGTTCCTTTGCTTCCGCCGCCGTGAGCCGCCGTTTCACGGTATCGAATCGCAAAAACGCTCGGACTCCTCCGTCGCCTTCCAGCTTGAATTCTTGCGTCAGAGTCGCCGGCCCCAGCGAATTCTTAGTGTTGGGTGGCAATGGCTTTGCCTGAAATCCGACGGGCGGCACAATCTTGTAGTCCCATTCATAACTAAACGATTCCGGCAGCTGATAGTCCGCCGTGCGCGGCTTCTTCGGCTTTTCCCGCTGTGCGTCCGCGCCGCTCTCGGGCTCCTTCTCTTTCTCCTGCAGCTCGCTCGGCAGTCGGTCAAACAACGACTCCAGCCGGATCGCGGCGACCGCACTCTCCAGGTCCGTATATCCTCGCTTCGCGCCCGTTGCCTCCAGCACTAGTTGAAACTGCTTTGAGAGATCCCGCGGATCGGATCTCACTTCCCGGGCCAATTCTTTCGCCAGGTACTGACTCTCGACATATTCCTTGAGACTTTTTTTCCTCTCTTTGTTATCCGCATCCGCATACGTCGACCGATATTCGGATTCGAATACTCCATAGGTCTGCGTCGTCTCCACTATTCGCGCCGGGCCGTTTTCCGCCAGATAGAATTCCCTGCTCTCCACGACGCGATTGTCTTTCGAACTGGCTTCCGGGATATTCGTCAGCCCCGTGCTTGCCGTTCTGGCGACCAGCGCCAGCCGTCCTTGATCCGTTTGCGGCAATTGTCCAAGGCGCGCATATTCATCCGTGGGGTCCATCCACAAGTCCGGACTCCCGGGCGCGAACACGATGGCGTGGTCGAACTCCCCCATGCCCGGGAGCTCGGCTTCGACATCCTGCCGTTGCCCCACGTTCAGCAGCGCCACGTACGAGGCAATTCCCGCGGCGCGCAACATCGTCACGGCCAGCGCGGCTTTGTCCTTGCAGTCGCCGTATTTGTGTTTCAGCGTTTCTGCTGGCGCATGAGGAACGATCGCCGCATCTCCAAATTCCACTCCCGTATATCGCACTTCCCGGCTCATGTACTGAAGGATAGCCGCAGTCTTTTCTTCTCGCGTCGTCTTGCCGGCTACTAATCCATTTACAACCGTTTGCACATCTTTGGTCGTCGCTTTCTCGTCGACGATTTTTCCATACCCTTCCGCGATGCTTTGCCACGAAGCTCCCGTTGAAAACGTCACCTGCGGCTGTGCAGGCACGTCCTTGGGCAGGTAGGATTCGAATTCCTCCAACGCGTCCATCGCGCCGAGTTGAAATACAATTCTCACCCGCCCATTCTCGGCGCTCTTCTCCGGCTTCATGTCTGGCAGCAGTTTTACGGAGTAACGCAGCGTGAGTGATTCCGGAGCGTCGAGCACGAGCTTCGCGTGCATCACCGGAACGGCGCGCCCGAAGTACGTTCGCACAACCACCCCCGCACCGAAGAACGGCGCGCGCTCAACCCACGTCTCTTCTTCCTCGACGACGGATCCAGGCGCAATCGCCGGCAACGGCGCGCGCAACACTCGTCCATCGCCGTACGTCTTCTCGTCCTCGTCCCGCGCTGGTGCGTCCGTGATGGTCTTGGGATCGAGTGGGTGGATGGCGTTCTCCGGCGTGACAACCCGAACCCGCAACGTGGGCCGTTCCTCGTGCCAGGGCTCCCAACCCACAGATATAGCGTCCCATCCATCGACACCCTTTTGCGTCAGGACTTTGTACACCAGATAATGCGTGCGATTCGCTTTTCCCTCCGCATCAAAGACGTAGTTGTCCTCTTCATCGAGAACCACTACGTCCGTGCCGGCTTTCGGGTTAACGCTTGAAGCGGCCTGCAACAACGTCGGTGCATCCGCGGTGAACCGTGGCAATTCCCAGGTGCTGGTCCCTTCCGTAACAGTTGTTCCCGGAGTTGGCATGAAACTCCAAAGAAGCAGAAGCACGCTCGCCCGGATCGGCGCCATAAAGTCTCCACCTCTCTCTAAGTTTGTTGAAAGTACCGTTCTTTATGGATTACCGCAAGCGCACTTGCCAAACGGAAGTTAGTCCGTCTCCTAGTCCATCCAGTGCGAGTGCATACCCAGCCTTCAATTCGCCCCGGCCGCTGCGGCTACTTCTTTTTTTCTCGACTCTTTCCAGAGATGAATGTACGGCTCTAGGTCTTTCATCATTTTTTGGAATTGAGGGAGGTCCAGCGACTGCGCGCCGTCGCTGATGGCTTTCTCCGGGGCGGGGTGCACTTCCACGATTAATCCATCGGCGCCGATGGCCACGCCTGCCCGCGACAACGCCGGCACCAGGCTGCGCTTCCCGGTCGCGTGGCTTGGATCGAGAATCACGGGCAGGTGCGTCAATTCGTTGAGCGCGGGAATCGCTGCGATGTCGCAGGTATTGCGCGTCACCGTTTCAAACGTGCGAATGCCGCGCTCGCACAAAATCACGTCGGGGTTTCCGTGCGCCGTGATGTATTCCGCGGACATCAGCAATTCTTTCACCGTGCTGCTCAATCCGCGCTTCAACAGCACGGGCCGCCCGCACTTTCCCAGCGCTTTCAGCAGCATGAAGTTCTGCATATTGCGCGCGCCCACTTGCATCACATCCGCATATTTCGCGATCAAATCCACGTCGCGGTCGCTCATCACTTCCGTGATGATTGCCAGCCCCGTCGCTTTCTTTGCTTTCTGCAGCAGCTTCAATCCTTCTTCTTCCATGCCCTGAAAATCGTACGGTGAAGTCCTCGGCTTAAACGCGCCGCCGCGCAGCATTTTCGCGCCCGCTTTTGCCACGCCTTCCGCCGCTTGCATGATCTGCTTTTCAGATTCCACCGAGCACGGGCCAGCCATCACCACGAATTCGTCGCCGCCGATCTCCGTACCATTCACCTTGATTCGCGTCTTCCCTGCGCGAAATTCCTTACTAACAAATTTGTAGGGCGCGGAAATGCGCACTACTTTTTCCACCTGTGGCATGGCCTCGACCGATTCGAAACACGCCGTCACGTCGCCGACGCCCACCACACCGATCACAACGCGCTCTTCCCCTTCGATGGAATGCACTTTGTATCCGAAGTGCTCAACCTGTTTGCGAACTTCGTCGATCTCGTTGCGTGTCGCGTGTAGTTTCATGGAGATAATCATCTTTCCGGCCCTCTCAATTTGGTTTTGTCCCGCAATTCAAAAATTGCTTTGTCCCCTAAAACAAAAAACCCACTCGGGTTGCGAGTGGGTCGAATCTTTTTTCCGCTGGATTCGCTTACAGAAACGTCCCCCGCCACCCGGTTGGATGCCAAGTAAATCGATACCAGCGATAGGAGACGGCAAGCAGCGAATTCATAACCCCGGTAGTGTATTTCGACTTTCGTCCCGATACAACTAATTCTTTCGATCTAGTGGTCCGCCCGCAGCGCGGTTCGCCTGCCATCAAAAAATCAAAATCGCGATGCGGTAGTGCGCGAAGCCGGGCGCGCCGCTCGTTTTACACGCACCCACCGCGGCCGTTTGAAACGCGAGGCCGCGCAATTTTCTCTCGACTTCGTCTGGGAGTTTGCTGAGATCCGAAGTCTCAAAGCGAATGGCCTGCACGGAACGAACCCCGGAAACGGAAATTCCGTTTTCCATTTCGCAAGTTTTTCGCGCATCGTCGCTCACGGCCACTTTGTGCATTCCGCGCGCGGTCATCAGCGCAATTATTTTTTTCTCCTGTTCGCCCAGACTCATCGCAACGACTTGCTGGGAAAAATCCTGGACGGCGAAGAGGCCGCCGCTCCCCCTTACGGCGGCGATGCCGATGGCGTTGAGGTTGGGATTAAGAATGTTCCTGCGGTGGCCGGGAGAATCCATCCATCCGGAATGGATCATTCCAGCATTCGAGGCAACAGCGATGTTTTCGGCGAAGGCACCGAAGCGGGCGCCCGCTTCCGTGAGGCGCACCTGGAGGTCTGGCTCTCCGGAGAGTTGGTGCTCGACGAGATTGTAGAAGGCCATGCGGTGGGCGTGCTTGCGGGCGGCAGCGGCGAGTGTTTCATCCCAATGCAATGCGGGCAAGGATTGCGCCGCACGCTCGCGGTTGGCCGAGTCAAATAAGATTTGTTCGTCTACGGAAAGTTTTTGCGCGCGGACGGGAAAAACGTTGGTGAAAAGAAAAACAAAAATTGCGGCGGCTGGAAGGAACTTGACAATTCGCATCGGGACGAAAATTATCCGCGGACGTGAACGGCGCTGAAGCTGAGAATGACGTGGCCGCCGGCGGTCGGACGGCCGAAGCTCAGCATCGGACTGAAGCGCGAGAACAGCAGCATTTGATCGAGCTGGCGGCGGAGCTCCAGGCTATTCGGGCCGGAGAGAATTTGATAGCCGGTCATCTGGCCTTGCGCGTCGACCGTAACGTCGAGGAGCAAGCCGTGGGGCAGAGAAAGTTCGAGGTCGTGCTGCTCGGGCGCCCAGGATTGCGGATAGTCGGAGAGCGTGACGAGTTCGGCGGGGCGCATGAGATTGAGAGCGACGTCGTTTTGCACGGCGCGGACGGTGATACCGGGCAAAATCATCTGGAAGACGAGAGCGAAAACCAAGATGGCGGAGAAAAATCCGCCGGTGGCCGGAACGGTGAGCGGACGGAAAACGTTGTCGAGCAAAATCTCGGCGCGGTCTTTCACGCGGCGCACGCGGCTCTGCCAATCGTGGGAGTGCTGAGCCTGGGCGGCGGCGACCTTGATGCGCACAGCGAGATCGGCAGGAGGCTCGCTCTTCTGAACACGCGACAACAGCACGGAGAGCTTGCGGAATTTTTGCAGCTCCTCGCGGCAAACGTTGCAGCTTTCCAGATGCTCGCTGATAACGACGCGCTCTTCCACGCGAGCAGCGCCCGTTGCGGCATCATCGAGATAACCGGCCAGTTTGGTTCGTACTGTGTTGCACTTCATGAGAGACCCTCTCCCGTGGAACCCGCCCGCGGGGAAATACTTTGCGAAGAAACTGTAACGCGACGCGCAGCCGTAAAAGCGTCAGAGAACGGCGTGGGCTGCGACTCGGCGACGGCACCGTGTGAAGACGTTTGCGCGTGCGGCGAATGCGCTTTCGTCTCCGCCAAAAGCGGCTCGAGAATTTCGCGCAGGGCGCGGCGTCCGCGAAGGATGCGGGACTTCACCGTGCCGATGCTGCACTCGAGGACCTCGGCAACTTCTTCGTAGCTCAGGCCTTCGAGGTCTCGCAAAATCACGGCGGTGCGGAAAACGTCGGGAACCTGCTGCAACGCGCCGTGAACGGCCACTTGAATTTCCAGCGCGGCGAGCTGCTCGAACGGCGTGGCGCTGAGATCTTCGAGCTCGATGTGCGCTTTTCCTTCTTCCGGCTCCGCATCGATCGAGACGTTTTTCTGCAAGTGGCGCTTGAACCAGCGCTTGTGATTCAGCGCTTCGCGGATGGCGATGCGGTAGAGCCATGTTTTCAAAGAGCTGCCCTGGCGGAAATTGCGGATGCCGCGAAAGGCTTTCAAAAAAACTTCCTGCGTGCCATCGGCGGCGTCGGAGGTATCGCCGAGCATGCCGAGGATGAGGTTATAGACCGGGGCATGGTAGTGGGTGACGAGCCAGTCGAAGGCCGTCTCCGAGCCGGCTTGCAGCTCGTGGACGAGATCGGCTTCATCGCGGCCCCATGACAGGGCATTAGCCCAATCGGACACTGCCGGCCTTTCCGACCCGCTTCAACTCGTCGTCCTGCACGGATGAGTTGTTCGGGCCACCCTGCTGCGGTCTAATTCTTCTAGCTCAGGGTTTGTAAGTACAAACCCTGAAACCCGTCCTTAGAACGATAGACCCAGGCCTGACTTGCGACCCCGACCGAGTCGGGGTGTATCCGCTCACTATCCTTAGACACCGGGGAGAGCGGAGTTGTTTCCCCGGAAGGCGAAGAATTCTTGCGCCTTGGCTCATTGTGGCACCGGCGATTGAGGGGCACAATGGGACTTGGGGATCGTTTGGAACGTTTGAACGTTGAACGTTGGGAAAATGAAGGACCCCACCCCCTGTTTTTTGTAAGTGTTGCATCTAAAGGGTTTAGGTATGCCGTAAGTCTTTTGTTTGCAACATTTACGGGGATGTCCGCATGTGTTGCATTTGAAAGACTTACGAGGGACGGGCGTTGGCGAGGCGGTGACGCACGCAATGTTGAAAAAGAAAAAACACCCCCCACCCCCCGGGCATTTGTAATGATTTGAGAGGAAAGGAGTTACCCTTCGTCCCTCAGGGCGGGCGGTGACGGGAATTCCGTCAGGGTGACGAAACGATGAGGCTGGCCGGGGATAGTGGCTGGCGATCACAACTGATGTTACCGGATGAGTACCGTCCCTGTCAAGGAAAAGTTTGAGCTCTGAAAGGGCTGGAGGGACAGGCCCATACTGCAAATTCGATGGCGGCTCATCCGGCACTCGGCCGTTCGCCGGACGGGTCAGTTTTGCATTGACGTCCCTATGGGAACAAGCGAAATGTGACTTCAATCGGAACGAGGACCGCCACCGGATTGCCATCCGGACCTAACGCGGGCTTGAGCTTCCAATTCTTGACAGCCTTGATGGCACTCTCATCCAATCCGAGGCCTACTCCCTTCAGTACTTTGATCTGCCCTATTTGACCATCGGCGTTTACGACGACCTCGAGAACGACGGCTCCCTGGAATTTCGCAGCTCGCGCTTTGTCTGAGTAGGCCGGAGTCGGGCAGTGAACACATGTAGGAATTGTTGTGCCAGCTGTGCCGCCTCTGAGAATCCCGTTCTTCGGTGAAGGAATTGGATCGGAAGACAGGGCAGCGATCTCATCGGTAAAGGGGACGAGACCGTTAGTCACTCCGGGGAGACTGGAAGAGTCATTGGAAGACGTGGCGGAAAGTGAAACTCCAATGCCTTGCGGATATTTCGCGAAGCTTCCGATGATGACGAACTTCGCGCCGAGGGCACGTGCCCATGCTTTTGTCTTTTTCGCCTTGCTTGGATTCTCGGAATCAGTGGGGTCGCTGGGATTTGCCGGCTGCTGCGAGCGGTCGATGACTTCAAAGCCCGGAAAATCCTTCTGAAGAGATTCAGATAGCCGGTCTGCCAGATATTTTCCGACTGGATGTGTGCGCCCCTCGGGCCCATGCAACTCGGCCACAATCACATTCTTCGCATGCGCTTTCCGGAGAATTTCCGCGATGCGGGCGGCTAGTCCAGAGATCGCAGGATCAATTTGAGGAGGCGCGCTCTGCGCTTGCGCATGACTTACTCCGGCCAACACGATCGCAACTATCAACAGTCGAGACCTGAATCGGTGGCTAGTCCAATGCCAATTCGCTCGAGCGATTCGAGGTAAGCTCCAATGCGGATTAATTGGAGTCGGAATCGGAGTCCTCGGGGATTTCGAGGCCGGCGCGGGACAGGAGGCGGCGGAGGGCTTCTTCGCCGCCGGCGCCGCGCTGGGTGCCGGCGATATTGCCGTCGCGATCGATGACTACATAAATGGGATACGAAGTGGCGGCATACATCGCGGCGAGATTGGTGTCTTCCATGTAGACGATTTTGCAGGTGCGCGGATGCTGGTCGAGATACTTCTTGACGGTCTTTTTGGATTCGCCGACGTCGATGGCGAGGAGAAGGAGTCCTTTGGGGGCGAAGTCATGACCGATTTTATCGACGAAGGCGGCTTCGTCGGCGCAGAAGCCGCACCAGGTGGTCCAGAATTCGAGGAGGACGACTTTGCCCTGGATGGAGGCGTTATTGAATTTTTCGCCGGTGGTGGTGGTGGCGTTGAAACGCGGGGCGGGCTCTTTGGCCTTGGGAACGGCTAACAAGGAAAGAGCGGCGAGGAGGAAAACGGAGGACACGCCTGCGCGGAAGAGGATAGGCCTGGCTGGCATGAGGGAGATGTAACAGGCCGGTCCAGCGGTTGTCAATTGGTTTATTGCTAACGAGCGAATCGGGTGATTGGGGGGAGGCGAAAATTAGGCGGCTGCGATGTGGGAGGAAGAGAAGAGAGATTCCTCTCTGCGCAAGCCGACCGCCTCGCAGGAGCGAGGCGGAAAGAAAAAACGTCGGCTTGCTTCGTTCGGAATGACAGGTGCGGGACAGGGGCCGAAAGGCAGGTCGCGTTGAAGCGCGACCCTACATAGGCCAAAAACCAAGGGGCACCCGCCGCGGCGGGTGCCTCTACGCATGAGGACGGCGCACAGTCAGGATAGGCACGCGGTTCAGGCGCTTACTGCGGAGGACGATCGCCCTTTTGAGGCTTGGCTTGGTTCTGCCGTTCCTGTTTCTGTTTGTCCGCCAGCGCTTTCTGCTCGTCGGCGTGTTTTTGAAGCAATTGTTGCGTCTGCTGTTGATGCTGCTGTTCGACAAGCTGTTTTTTGGCGGCATCGGGCGGCTGCTGCGCGAGTTTCGCGTGTTCCTGCTCCTGCTGCTGCTGAATGCGCAGGCGGTCCTGCTCCTGCTTTGCGCGGAGCTGATCCTGCTCTTGCTGGTGCTTGCGGTCCAATTCGGCATTCGCGGAGGGTGGAACCACGGCGCGTGGCGGAGCCGGGGTCTCGTTGGGATGGGCTGCCGAAGGCGGACCAGGGCGAGTAGCTTGCGGCGGTGGGGCTGCCTGGCGCTGTGCGGCGTCCTGCTTAGTTTTTTCGGCGATTGCCAGTTGTTGTGCCGCTTGCTGTCTGGACTTTTCTGCCGCGGCTTGTTGAGCCGCCTGCTGCTGCGCGGCGTGTTGTTGCGCTGCTTCCTGTTTGGCCTTGTCCGCGGCCGCTTGCTGGGCAGCTTGCTGTTGTGAGGCTTGCTGTTTGGCCTTTTCCGTCGCCGCTTGCTGCGCGGCTTGTTGCTGCCCAGCCTCCTGTTTGGCCTTGTCCGCAGCGGCCTGTTGCTGGGTCGCGTGCTGTTGCGCCGCTTCCTGCTTGGCTTTCTCCGCGGCGGCTTGTTGACCCGCCTGTTGCTGTGCAGCCTCTTGTTTGGCTTTCTCCGCGGCAGCCTGTTGCTGCGTCGCGTGCTGTTGCGCCGCTTCCTGCTTGGCTTTTTCCGCGGCAGCTTGTTGACCCGCCTGTTGCTGTGCAGCCTCTTGTTTGGCTTTCTCCGCGGCAGCCTGTTGCTGCGTCGCGTGTTGTTGCGCCGCTTCCTGCTTGGCTTTCTCCGCGGCGGCTTGCTGAGCCGCTTGTTGCTGCGCGGCTTCTTGTTTGGCCTTCTCCGCGGCAGCTTGTTGACCCGCCTGTTTCTGCGCAGCTTCCTGTTTGGATCTCTCTGCAGCGGCTTGCTGCTGCGTCATGTGCTGTTGCGCCGCGTCCTGTTTGGCCTTTTCTGCCGCAGCTTGCTGGGTAGCCTGTTTCTGTGCAGCGTCCTGTTTGGCCTTCTCCGTGGCGGCTTGCTGCGTCGCTTGCTGTTGGGCGGCCTCCTGCTTGGCCTTGTCCGAAGCGGCCTGTTGTTGCGCAATGTGCTGTTGCGCGGCGTCCTGTTTAGCCTTTTCTGCCGCAGCTTGCTGAGCCGCTTGTTGCTGCGCGGCTTCCTGCTTGGCTTTTTCCGCGGCGGCCGGCGGGGCGCCAGGGGACGGAGGATGGACCTGTTGGGCCGTGTTAAGTGAAGTTGCCGGCTGAGCCTTTTTCGGCGCCGTTTCGACGGGCTTGACCGCGGCGGCGGGCGGAGCGGTTTTCACAAAGCGCGAGGCGGGTGGAGGCGTAGCCGCGCGGAGATTCTGCTCGGCCTTGGCGTCGAGCGGCTTGCCCTGGTTGGCCTGCAAGGCTTGCTGCTTTTGCGCGAAGGCTACGGGAGGAGGAGGCGGCGCGACTTTGGCTACAACTGGGCGAGCGACAACCGCAGCAGGAGGCGTCGGGGGAGCGCTCGCGGCTGCCGCAGCGTTTCCCGGACGGCCCCTATTTGCTCCCATGATGCTGGCCCTTTCGGGAGCGACGGGGGCGGTGCGAACCGCAGGACCCGCAGTGATGGCATTCGGAGCGATTTTGACCGCCGCCTGTGCCACCGGCCTAGCGTTCACAAAGGTATCGCGAGGAACTGCAGTAACGGCGCCGGCCACTTTTTGATTTACGTAGATGGTGGTCTGCGTGTTGTTGTTGGTCACATTGTTGGTGACATTCGTGATGGTGGACTGCTGCACGACGGTGTTGGTAATGTTGACGTTGGTGACGTACTTCGGGCTGGTCTGGTAGGCGGGAACGTACACTTCGCCAGGGGCCAGCGGAAACCAGGCTACGCCGCCGCGGTTACCAAAATCACGCGAGGAATTCGAATCTCCGACGAAGGTAACGAGGGCCGGAGAATACACAGGCCGCTCGGCGGATTCATCGCGGCGGGCATCGCGATGCGGCGGAACCCAAACCCAGCCTCCGCCACCGTACCCGCCGTTCGTGTGCGCCCACCGGCCGTAGTGAGAGGTGACGAATCCGGAAGGAGCGTCGTCCACCCAGGTCCAGCCCCAGGGATCCACCCAAGACCAGTGACCGTCCCGGTACGGAGCCCAATCTCGCGAGACGTGCGTGGGAACCCAGACGGGACCGAGATCGCGATCGGTTCTCCAGGTGCCATTTTGATCGAGGTCCTCGGAGCCGGTTAATTCTGGCGAGACATAGCGGGCAGAGCGAGAGCGATCTTCGCGAAGCTGCCGGGTATACGACCATTGGTCGAAGCTATCTTTGCGCGGCAGATTGTAAATGTCATAGGAAATATAGTCGGTGCCGGAGACTTGAACCTGGGAGCCGCCATCGACAAGAAAAGCCTGGCCGCCGCCGTTGATCTGACCCTGGCCATCGCGGAGCGTGATGGTGGTGAAACTGCCGTTGGGGTCCACGGTGATGCGGTAATCGCCGCGCCGAAGAAGCGTAAAGGCGAGGTTCGGAGTGTCTACTTCAAAGACATTATCGGCAAAAAGATTGCGCACACGCACATTGATCGTTCCGGAATTCAACTGGAGCTGAACCGTGCGGTCATCGAGATTCAGAAAGGAAACGGAAGTCTGCGCGCCCACGCGAATTGCCGCTGACCCGATGTGCATCTCGGCACGCGATTGGTCGCCGGTCCAGAGACTGTCACCGGAAGTCATTGGCCGGTTCAGAGTGGCCCAGGCCCAGTCGGTTTCGCCGCCCGGCTGGAAGGAAACTTCGCCGGACATGTAATTCAGCCGGGCGACACGAGTTGGTGGATCATCAAACGCGAGTGCCGGCCGCGAGCCCAGAAGGAACAGACAGAGCACGACCAGGCAGAGGCGCGCGCAGGAAGTTGTGAAACCGACCGAAATTTTCATTTTGCAGCTCCTTGAGGGGATAGAGTGGAGCCCCTACTTGAACAATTGGCGTGTGAACGGGGTTTCTCGAGAGAGTTCGCGGAAGCGTAAGTCCGGCAACCCAAATTGAACCGAGCCCTGGATGCTCGTCTCCGTCGACCTGTTCAACGCCATTGCAGTCAGGGTAAGGCTAGGGAAGAAAGGTTTCTGTGCTGTTTTGGACAGGGAGGCTGTTGGTGGGGAGGAACGATGCGGGGCGGGAACATGGGCGGAGGAAGGGGAGTCCAAATAGACTGAGGGAGAATGGCGCCCAAAACATTGGTGACGGCGGGACTTGCGGCGATCGCACTGGCATTGTTTGCGGCGTGGGGGACGAGTGCGTGGCTAAGGACGCGGATGTTTGCGCCAGTGGACGTGGCGATTTCGCTGGGGGCGGGGCAGATTGAGAGCGGGGAGTTTGAGATCAATCTACGGGAAGACTATTCGGTGTACGTGGCGGTGGACTTCAGCGTGGATGACTATTACCCGGAGCGTTGCCACTCCGAAAGGCTGTACGAGGCGAGTTGGAACGTTTACCGGATTGGCGACGGGGAGCGGGCGAAGAAGAGAGAACTGTGGGCCAGCGCGGAGGAACTGAGAAAACGAGGAATCCGCGGAGATGAGTTCCACGCGGAGACCGGGAAGTACCAGGTGGAATGGGAGGCGCCGGCGGGAGCGGAGTGCCTGAACGGGCGGCATCCGCGGCTGCGGGTTACAACGTCCGCGGAAGGCTACGACCGGAATTGCTATTTGATTCTAAACCTGTGTGTGTTCGTTGGGAGTGTCGGGGGCGCGCTGCTGCTGGCAGCATTGATTGGATGGGGACGCGGGGTGGTCGCGGAAAGGCCAGCGCTGCGCATGTTTCCTGGGATGATCTTGAGAAATGCGATTCCGCTGCAGCAGCACCGGCCGATGGCGCTAATCAAAGATCCGCCGAATTTCGGACTAATATGGGGAGCCATCCTCTACGTGTTATTCCATATTTTCGCCATCCTGATTACGCCACATTTGGCAAAGGGACTGTTTGTGGACATTAAGGAGCAAAGGACTTTGATGTCGCAGAAGAGTCCGTGGGCGGAGACGCTGGGAGTGTATGTGGACGGGCAGGGAAAATTTGCGGTGAATGGGCAAGGGGTAGCGCGGGAGAAATTGCGAGCGAAGCTGGAGGAAGAGTTGGGGCGGCGCGTGGTGTGGACGGTTTATTTTGAGGCCGATCGCGACTGCGCGTTCATGGATGCGACGTATGCGTTCGATACGATTCAGGGGCTGGGAGCGAATGTGGTGTGGATTACGCCAGGGATGCGCGAGGAGTGGAAACGGGAAGCGGGGAAAGACTGAAACTAGAAATCAGAAACTAGAAATTGGAAAAGAGGGAAAAAGCAGATCCCTCGCCGCGCTCGGGATGACAAGGCGGAGGAGCCATTTGCGGGGCGCTATGATTTTGCCAGGTAGGTGGCGACTATGGCGGCGCAGGCTTCGACGAACTCTTGTTCGGATTTGGGGAAGGTGTCGGCGAAGTAGCTTTCGACGTCGAGTTCACCGGCGAGCTTTTTGTTGGCGAAGAGGGGGACGACCATTTCGGACTTGACCATGGAGGAGCCGGGGAGATAGCGGGGGTCGGCGATGACGTCCTGGACGACTACCACCTTGCCGGTGCTGGCGGCGGCGCCGCAGAGGCCGCTGGTGAGAGGGATGCGGGCATTAGGCGTGAAGCTGCCGGCGAAGGGGCCGACGATGAGATACCCGGCGTCGGCGGGATCGACGAGATAAAAGCCGACCCAATTGTAGCGGGTCATTTTTTCGTGAAGGCGCGCGACCATACGCTCCATGAGGGACTGGGCGCTGGGAGCGGTCGCGGCAAAGGCTTGGAGTTCCTGGAGGAGTTCGCGCTGGGCTGGCGTCATGTGGTCGTTCTACCAGAAAGCATGGGAAGGTAAAAGGGCGAAAGTCAGAAAATGGAAAATTGAAAATAGAAGTAAGAGCCGTAGACTGTGATGGCATGGCGGCCAAGACACTGGTGGTGGAAGATGGCGCGGGCGCTTCGCCTAGGGCGGGCTTCAAGGTGCTGCACACGCTGGCGATTTTCCTGAGCGCGTTTCTCCTTTTCCAAGTGGAACCGTTGATCGCGAAAGTGATTCTTCCATGGTTTGGAGGAGTGGCGGCGGTGTGGACGGTGTGCCTGCTGTTTTTCCAGGTGGCGCTGCTGCTGGGATATTTGTACGCGCATTTGCTGACGAGGAGTCTGGGGCGGCGGGTGCAGGGATGGCTGCACGCGGGGCTGCTGGCGGCGAGTTTGCTGACGTTGCCGATTTTGCCGCGCGAGGCGTGGAGGCCGCTGGGGCCGGAGCAGCCGGCGCTGCATATTTTGGTGGTGCTGGGGCTGACGGTGGGGCTGCCGTTTTTTCTGCTGTCGTCGACGACGCCGCTGTTGCAGGCGTGGTTCGCGAGGGAGAAGGAGGGCGCGGGAGTTTACCGGCTGTATGCGCTTTCGAACGCGGCGTCGCTCCTGGCGCTGTTGAGTTATCCGACTTTTTTCGAGCCGCTGCTGACGACGATGCGGCAGGCGTGGATGTGGTCGTGGGCGTATGCGGGGGCAGCGGGGATATGCGGAGTGATTGCACTGCGGGGGCGCGAGAATGCTGAGCACAAACGGGCGGGCGAAGAAGTCGTTCGGCCGGATTGGAAAACGAAAACGCTTTGGATCGCGCTTTCGGCGTGCAGCTCGGGGCTTCTGCTGGCGATTACCAATCACATTTCGCAAAACATTGCCGCGGTGCCGCTGTTGTGGGTGATTCCGCTGAGTTTGTATCTGCTGAGTTTTATCCTTTGTTTTGACGGGCGGGGATGGTACCGGCGGACATTTTTTCTGCGATTGCTGGGAGTCGCGGTGGGGGGGATGGCGTACGCGCTGTCGCCGGAGCTGGCGGCACTTCCCTTCTGGCTGGCGATTGGACTGTTCTGCGCGGGGCTGTTTGTGTGCTGCATGTTTTGCCACGGGGAGCTGGCGCGGCTGAAACCGGAGCCGGCGCAGCTGACGACGTTTTATTTTTTGTGTTCGCTGGGGAGCCTGGCGGGAGCGGTGTTTGTGGCGCTGGTGGCGCCGCGGATTTTCTCCGGCTATTACGAGTTGCATGCGGCGCTGGCGGCGTGTGCGGTGCTGGTGATTGCGGTGCACCGGCAGGATGCAGCGAGTCCGTTGCGCGCGGCGAATTCGAAACCAGCGTGGGTGATCGTGAACGCTCTGGCGGCAGTGGTGGTGGTGAGCCTGATCGTCACGGCGCGAACGCAAGTCGCGGGGACCAAGCGGATGGTGCGAAATTTCTATGGCGTGCTGAAAGTTACGGAGGAGGTGACGCCAAGTGTCGCGGTGATGAAAGATGGCGCTCGGGCGAGCAACGAGGATTTGCGGGTGCGACGGCTGACGAACGGAACGATCAGCCACGGGCTGGAGTTTCTGTCGACGGCGCGGCGCGATCAGCCGACTTCGTATTACGGGGAAAATTCGGGAATTGGAGTGGCACTAAAGGCGAAGGCGGAGCATGGGGCGCTGCGCGTGGGAGTGATCGGGCTTGGCGTTGGCACGATTGCGGCGTACGGCCACGCGGGAGACAAATACACATTTTACGAGATCAATCCGCTGGACGTTCGAATCGCGCGAGAAGAGTTTAGTTTTTTGCAAGATACGAAGGCGGAGGTGGGCATCGAATTGGGGGACGCACGATTGACATTGGAACGAGAGCCGGCGCAGAGATTCGATGTGCTGGCGGTGGATGCGTTCTCGAGCGACGCGATCCCGGTGCATTTGCTGACGCTGGAGGCGTTCGAACTGTACTTTCGGCAGCTCAAGGCGGAGGGCGTGCTGGCGGTGCACATTTCCAATCAGCATTTGAATCTGGAGCCGGTGGTGGCGGCGGCAGCGGAGCGGCTGGGGAAAGAGGCGGTGACGGTCAGAAATGAGAATCATTACGCGCAGGGAGTGTTCAAGGCCACGTGGGTGCTGGTGGGGAGCCGCGAGGCATTTCTTGGGGCGCCGGAGATGGAGAAAGCGGGAGAGCGTGCGGCGATGAGCAGTGCAAAGAAATTGTGGACCGATGCACACAGCAGCGTTTTTGCGGTGCTGAAGTGACGGGAAAGTACGGCCAAGAGAAACATCATTAAGGCTTTCTAATACGGCCGCTGAAGAATCCATAGTACGAAATCGTGCTTGCTGCTTACGTAGTGATGGCCTACCTTTTGAGTCCCCCTTGTTTCTTTCTATAGTTAGCGCCTTCCTCCCTACGCGCCAGGAGCACAACATGAAAGCACCTGAGTCAGACCGACGAGTGTCTCTGCGCCACAATTTCAGGGTTCCCATTCGCGTTCGATTTTGGAAATCGGGATTGCCGGAGCAGCGAAGCGAGTCGGAGAATTTATCGGAGGGAGGGATTCTCTTTGCGACGAACTCGCGGATTCCCGTGGGGACAGTGATCGAGGTGCTGCTAAAAATGCCGGAAGCGATTACCGGGCAGCCGACTACGGAATGGCTCTGCTCGGGGCACGTGGTCCGGGTCGAGCCCATTGAGTCGCCGCGGGGAAAGCTCGGCGTCGGAATGCAATTTGATTGCTACCAAGTGCGCCAGACAATCGCCCTATAGGGGATATGAAGGGCATAGCGTGGAGGGTGACATGCAGTGGCGAGGCCTGATCGTGGATGATGATCCCGTGGTTTGCGAAATGGTGGGAAAGGTTTTGGCTTCCGCGGGAATGGAGGCGCTGACGCTTACGAGAAGCGCGGAGGCGCCCAGTTTTCTCGCGGAAGGAAAGTTCGACCTGGTGTTTCTGGACTTACATATGGCGGCTCCCGGCGGGATCGAGCTTGCGCGGCAAATGCGAAGGTCACAGTGGCACCGGAGAACGCCGATCATTTTCATCAGTGATGATCAGCGGCCGAGCGCGATGTCCATTGGATTTGAAGCCGGAGCGAGTTTCTTCCTTTATAAACCTATCGACAAGAGCCGACTGCTCAAGCTGATTCGGGCGACACAAGGGGCGATGGAGCAGGAACGGCGGCGAACGCGGCGCGTGCCGCTGCACTCCAAGGTGCAACTCAGCTGGGGAGCGGAGGAAATGGAAGGGGAAACCGTGGACGTGAGTTTAGGCGGCGTTTTAATAAAAGCGGCACGTACCCTGCCATTGGGCTCGCAGGTGCGCGTGGCCCTGAGCCTGTCGCAGCGCATGAAGCCGATTCTGGGCGCGGGCTCGGTTGTCCGACTACTGGGTGGAAATCAGATGGGAATTCAATTGGACCAGCTCAGTGTTGCGGATAGTGAGAAGCTTCAAGAAATCCTGCTGCCGATGATTCCGAACGAGTAGTGCGCGGGGGCCCGGCAGAGAAACAATATCCAGATTCAGGAAGAAACGTGGAGGGCTGTGCGTCCGCGCGGTCTTGACAGGTGCGGAAGGCTGCCGTATGGTCTGCGCAAGAGAGTCGCAAATCCCCTCCAAGCAAGAGGATTTCCGATCTGGAGGTATTCCATGCCATTCAACATCATGACGCTGTCAATGGTGGACCGGCCGGTAGGCCTGGCTGAAGGACTGAAAATTCTGGAGCGCGATCAATTTTGCTGCCGATATTGCGGATTGGACGGAAAGGCCAGCTTCGAGAACGCGCTGGTGATGTCCGTCGATTTCGTGGTGCCGAGGGCGCGTAAGGGCAAGAAGGATCCGGCGAATCTGGTAGCCTGCTGCCGCCCCTGCAACATGATTAAAGGGACGCGCGTGTATGCCAATATCGAAGAGGCAAAGAAATACGTAATGAGGCAGCGCGAAGAGCTACGCAAAGCGTGGGAAGCTAAGAAGGCGCGTCCTGGGGCCGGCGCCACTTCCTCGTAGATCGCTTTGGAACCATTCGGCCGGCAGGCGAACGCATGTCCCGATCCACTGAATGAGGCAATCGGTGACTTCCTAAGCGCGGCACGCAAGGGCGACCCATAAAATGCCGGGTATCTCACCGCATTTCGAGGCGCTAGGAGATGGGGGAGCGCGGCGCTTCACCGGGTTTCGCGGGCGGCGCGGGCTTGAACGTGAACTCGGCGCTGCGAGTAATGGTTTCATTTGTCAGAAGATCGATGGCGATGATTTCGACGGTGTAGCGGCCGGGAGCGAGTGAGGCCACGGGAAGATAGCGCTGGATGGTGAGCTGTTCGCCACCTTGATGGAGATGGTCGGGCGTCTCGACGGCGCGCCAGACTTCTTGTTGATCTTTGACGATGCGATAGGCGACGGAGACGTCGGTCTTGTGGGAAGTTTCGTCGAGCTTCAAGTTGTAGAGCTGCAGGAAGACACCTAATTTGTCATTGCTCGAAAAAATCTGGCTGAGGCGCGGACGCACTTTGTAAGAGTTGAGGACGAACTGGCCGGTACCGATTTGAGCGGTGGGCACAGTTTCAATCTGGTCGGCGAGAATTAAGGAGCTGGCATCGAGCTTGTCATCCTCGAAACGCGGAACACGGAGGGCGGTGGTGACTACGCCGATGCTGCCGCTTTGCGTGTCTTTGACGACCAGGTCCAAACGATAGAGGCCGGAGCGAAGCGGAACGCTTTTTTGGTAGATCGAGGAGAGGCTGAGCGAAGAGCGAAAGAGGGACTCGGGAAAATCGCGGGAGATAAGATCTTCGAAGGTTTGAACGAAAACGCCTCCCGGGGTGGTGACGCGGCCGTAGAGCTCGAGGACGGCGGAATGGACGCCTTGTTTGCTTTGAAAACTGAGGTCACCGTTGGGGATTTGCACGGTGATGGGAACGAGGACGGTGCCGGTGGTGACGCGCAGGAAATCCAGCCGGTAATCGAGATGAATCTGGCTGTGGACGACGCGGACACTGACAAGCGGTTCCAGGTCCTTGAAATGCGCAGGCGGGCGCTGAATGCGGAAATTGCGATCGAGGGCGTCGAATTGGTTGGAACTGGCGGATTGACCGCCGAGAGGCATGGGGCAAGTGGTTCCGTTGCTGTTGGAAAAGCGGCTGGCTTTTGAAAACAGGCCCATCTGCTCGCCGAGACTTGGGCCCGCTCCGGGAACGTGGGCGAGTGCATCCTTTTCGCAGGGATCCATGGTGAGGCGGTACTCGCCGGAATTGGTGGGGTCAACGAACTCGATTTCAATATTTTCGCCAACGTCTTCCAGGCGGCGATAGCGCCACAGTTCCCACGGGTAGGCGTTGGAGGAGCCGCCGCCCTGCCCCGAAGCGCGTTCGTAGATTCCACCGGTGGGATGAGATTCAATCTCGTCGGGCGGGCCCCAGAGAATGTAGATGTGGCCGCGATCGGTTTTCCTGCCGGGAATGCCGGAAGCGAAATGTTCGTCGGCGTAGGCCAGGCGGCGGTAGTGCTCTTCCTTGAAGGAGTTTTCGGGGGATTCAGGATGCGGGTTGCGCCGGTTCCAGAAGATTTCGATAGCTTGTTCGCGCTCTTCGTTGGTGGAAAGTTCGAGGAAGGCGCGGCGCTCCGCTTCGGTGATAATGTCCGGGACTTCATTGCCGAGCCAGTCGCCATACGCAGGGCCCAGTTCCTTGGAGAGCCGTTGCTCGCGCTTCCTGGCTTCTTTCCTGGTGAGCGGCTTCGCAGCGTTATCTTGAGAGGCGGGCACTTCTTGAGGGAAGGCCGCGCCGGGAAGCAGGAAGCAGGCCAGAAAGACGGTGGCAAACGGAAGAGATTCCAATCGCTTCATAAACACACCTCACAAGCCGAGGAATTCATTCGTTACTGCCATCTGAACCGGGGAAACCCGCAGAGGTTGCCTCGGAGGTAGATATTCAGCGATGGAGGCGAAGTTCCAAAATGGTTACGGGGGGATGGACTGAAAACGGGGCAAATCGTCGTACCATGGTGATAAGGGGAAGTCCTCCGGAGGCCGCCATCGGATACGAAGAGAAACGTCGTTCGCCGCGGTATTCATTTATTGCGAGTGCTGAGCTGATTGAAGAGAGGGCTGACGTGCGCATTGCCTCGCGCGTGAGCGAGCTGAGCCGGTTTGGCTGCTATCTGGACATGATGAATCCGTTTCCGACGGGGACGCTGGTGCTGGTGAAGATTTCCGCGGGAGACGCGTTTTTCGAGGCCAAGGCGAAAATCGTCTACGCGCAGCCGAATATGGGGGCAGGAGTGGGATTCCTGGAAGTGGCGCCGCCGTCGGTGGAGGTGCTGGAGCGCTGGCTGGATGGAGCGGAGCAGGAACGGAAGAGACTAGCTGGATAGTTGAGCAAGAACTTGTGCACTTTGGGCGGCGCGGGGATGCCGCCGCGGCAATTCAGTTAAGAAATCACGGCAAACCAAGAAAGTGACGGGAGACGGCTCTGTTCCAGAGTCGAAGCGGCGGGTGTGTTTGCATTTGGAGAGTCTTGCAGCGGAGAGCTAGAGTGAATTGCGATTGAGCTCGGACATTAGATAGTCGCAGGAGCGGACGGCGAGCGCCATGATGGTGAGGGTGGGATTCTGGCAGGGATTCGAAGTGAAACCTGAGGCGTCCATGACGAAGAGATTCTTGACGTCGTGGGATTGCTGGAATTGGTTGAGGACGGATTTTTTCGGGTCGGAACCCATGCGGGCAATGCCGGCTTCGTGAAGCGCCCAGCGCGGGGCGGAGGGATGAGCATAGGTGCGGATGTTTTTTGCGCCGGCGGCTTCGAGCATTTCTCCAGCGGAGTCGCCCATGTCTTTGATCATGGCGCGTTCGTTTTCGCCGTCGGACATGTGAATCTTAAGGACTGGGATTCCGTAGATGTCTTTTACGTTCGAATCAAGCTCGACGAAATTCTCCCAGCGCGGGAGGACTTCGCCGAAGCCGGTGATTTCGATGCTGGAACGAGCCTCGAGGAGAGCTTTTTTGTAAGCTTCGCCGAAGCCGGGGGCGTCCCAGCTAAATTCGGTGGAGGATTCGCCTTCGTAGCCGAAGCCGCGGAGGAATTTCTTGTAGGGCGGAGCGTTTTGCAGATTGCGGAAGCGGGCGATGTAGATGCCCAGCGGCTTGTGAGGACCGCCACCTTCGACGGATGGTTTCGACGCGAAATTTGGAAATTCGCCGCGGCCTCCGCCGCTGCGGACGTGCGCGGTGAGGTAGTGGCCGAGGACGCCGCTGGAATTGGCGAGGCCGTTGGAATGCTGCGGCGTGGAGGAATTAAGCAAAATGCGGACGGATTCCTGGGATTGCGCGCAGAGGATGACGGCGCGGGCAGAGACTTCGCGGGACTGTCGCGTGTTGCGATCGACGTAGAGAACGCCGCGGGCGCGGTTGGTGGCGGGATCCATCAGGACTCTGTGGGCCATAGCGTTCGAGATGAGCGTGCAGTTGCCGGTGGCGAGAGCGTCGGCGACGGTGGTGAATGCGGAATTGAAATAAGAGTGCGTCATGCAGCCGCGTTCGCAAGGGCCGCAGTAGTGGCAGGGGCCGCGGCCATTGAGCGGCCTGGTGAGATTGGCGGAGCGCGTGGGCATTATGGTGCGGCCGAGCTTTTCCTTGACGCGGTTGCGGAAGAGAGTTTCCTGGCAGGTGAGCGCGACGGGCGGCTGGAACTGGCCGTCGGGAAGATGCTCGAGGCCTTCGGCGCTGCCGGTGATGCCGACGTATTTTTCGACGAGATCGTAGTAGGGCTCGATGTCTTTGTAACTGAGGGGCCAGTCTTCGCCGTAACCGTCGTGGGAGGCGGACTTGAAGTCCCAATCGCTGAAACGCAGGCTGACGCGGCCCCAGACATTAGTGCGGCCGCCGGTCATGCGCACGCGGCCCATCCAATTGAAAGGCTGGCCGGCGGGCGTGGTGTAAGGCTCTTCGAGATCGTTGGCGAACCAGTCGTAGGTGTATTCGTTGCAGACGTCGAATTTGGATTGGATGGGGCGCGTCTTGCGGACGATTTCTTTGGCGAGGTTGCGGTATTTGAGTTCGAACGCAGGCTTGTGCTCGGAGAAGTTTTTGTCGGACTGCGGGCGGCCCGCTTCGAGAAGAGCAACTTTCAGGCCGGCTTCCGCGAGGCGCTTGCAGGCCCAGCCTCCGGACGCGCCGGAGCCGACGACGATGACATCGTAAGATTGTTTTTTCTCTTTGGGCATGCAGTGCAATTCCGAGACGGATGCTAACAAGGGGTTTCTGCGAGGTCAAATTGGGGAACCCGAATAAGTTTTGAACTCTGCGGAGCAAGATGGAAAGCAATCAGTTTCGAACGATCATTCAGAAGTAGAGTTGCTTATGCCGTGGCTTCACTGCCCGAGGAAGGGGAAGCAAGGACGACCTGGCTAATTTCGAGCCGGTTGCACAGAACGATCCAATCGTCACGTGACATGTTTCCGGCGACCAAGTCACCTATTGCGGAAACAACGTCCATTTTCTCGGCGCCCCGATACAAATAGAAGCTGCCGGGCTGGGCCTCCAGCTTCCACCCTATCTCGAGCAAGGATAATCCTAGTGCCATGGCGAAAAGGTGGCCAACCCTATAGGTCCGCTGCTGGGGAGTGAACAATCTTCCTTTCGGATCGCGGATACTCGATGCCATCTCCGGGAATTTCTTGACTATCTCCGGAAGAGATTCCGTCATGACACCCTGAAAGAAAGAGGCATACTGGTTGACGGCGGATTTCCACGATGGAATGGTGACCTGGTCCGCAATTTCGTCCCAACCGACGCGGCGCAGCGAGCTTATGGGTTTCTTGAGATTGAGGAATTCAAGAAACTGAATCTCGGCGGATTCAACCGAATTCATCAACGACGAAGCGAGCTCTGGATCGTCTTCTCGCGAAGAAGTGCTGAGGCGCTCCAAAGCGGAGATGCGGTCGCGCAGCGGCGGGTGCGTGTCGTATGGACTGGTCTTCCCTTGCAAGATTTCTTGTTCGATGCCGTGCGAGACCTGGACTGCAATTTGAGGAGCCGCAAGAAACCGGGCGAAACCGTCACCGACGGGAGGGACGCAGTCCCACTGCAGAACAGGGATAACCTCGGCATTCCAGTAGACCTGCCAGGCAAGCGATGCACCGTGGGTCTTACGCAATCCTTCCACGAGCGGCCGGGCGCCGGCCACCAGTCCAGCAAGCTCATCGGCGCGATACTCCTGCCTGCGCGATACCGAATGGATCACCCGCAAGAAAAAAACGAAGTACTGCTTCAGAACGAAGGTGACCGCGAGGTGCATCATCTGAAAGGCAGCGACACGCCCAACGCTACCCAACTTGCCGACATTTTCAAAAGTGCGGATCATCGCGCTCTGTGTTTTGTAGACCCAGGGACCCAGCCGAGTGTCCCCGCTGTAGTAGTGAGCGAATTCGTGAGCCAGAACGCCGCGCAGTTCAGAGACAGTAAGGATGGAAAGCAGGGGAAGACCGATGCCCATCACTCTGCGGCTTCCGAAGCCCATGATTCCACCACGGTCGGCCACAAATGCGTTGACTTGGCCGAGCAGGTAGACTTCGCGGGGAACCGGTTCATTGAGCGCGGCGGCGATTCCGTCCAACTCGTCAAACAACTTGGGATGGGAAGTGCGATCCAGGGATGGTCCTGGCGGTTCAAAATTGTCGCGCCGGGGCAGAAGCGACCACAGCATGGCGCCCGCGATAGCGATGCCGCCGAGGAACAAAATGGCTAGCTGAAACGGAAAGGATGTGGAGGCAGAAATAGCAAGGTAAGGCAAGTACACGCACGCAACGGACAGAAGAATGACCAGAACATAGGAAGTGATGACCATCAAAATCGCCAGCGAGGCGAATAGCACCGCGGAGGGCCGCGGAGTGATCTTGATATTGGCTGGTGGCATGGAATTGCTGGGGTATCATATCGCTAAATTGACTTACCGATGCAAGAAGCAGTTAGGCATGCTAGCTGAGGATTGTGAGGGGTTAGAACGGGTGATACCATCGCCGCGGAAAATGGGGCAGAGGAAACTTTGTTATGGCGGGGACCGACAAATTGAAGGTGATTCAGAATCGGGCGGTGGGAAGCAGGCAACTGACGCGACGGGAGATGGTGCGGCGGATGTTGGCGGGAGCTGGAGCAGGAGCGGCTTGGCCACTGGTAGCGGTTTCGCATCCGATTTACGAGCACCTGATGAATGGAGAGGTCTTTGACGAGGCGGAGAAGCTTGGGGCGGCGGATTGGAAGCCGGTTTTCTTGAACACACAGCAAAATGAAGCCTTGGTCACGTTGGCGGAAAAGATTGTGCCAGGATCGACGAAGGCGCTGGTGAACCGGTTCATTGATTTACTGTTGAGCGTGGACACGGAAAAGCGCAAGAAGAGTTTCACGGATGCGCTGGAGGCGTTCGAAGGGGAGTCGCAGAAACGATTTGGGAAGGGATTCCCTTCCCTCGATTCCGGCCAGCAGAACGAGTTATTGTCGGATGCGACTGCGCGTCCAGCAAAGAAAGAGGCGCCGGGAAGCGACGAGAAAGAGCATACGGGAGTTCACGAACATTTTGAGAACTTGAAGGGCTGGATCAGCGGGGCGTACTACTCTTCGGAAGCGGGGATGCGGGAGCTGGGCTGGACGGGGGACTATGCGTTCGAGAAGTTTCCGGGGTGCGAGCATCCTGAGGGGCATAGTTAGGAGTCATTTTATAGCTGTGCGGAAAGCAGATTCCTCCCGCCGCGGCGGGCTCGGAATGACAAAGTTTTTTCAGCATTGAGACATAAGAGGAGACCGTGAAGGGGCTTTCATGAATGCAACTCCTAATCGCAGAGAATTCCTTCGCGCCACGGCGCTGACGGGGGCGGGACTGGCGCTTTCGAACCGACTGCTTGCGGCGAAAGAAAAGTCGGTGATGGTTTTCACGAAGTCCTCGGGCTGGGAGCACGGTGTGGTGAAAAGAATCAACGGGAGACCCAGCATCGTGGACGACGCGGCCACGGAAATCGGCATTCGGCATAGGTTCAAAGTGGGCGTGACGAAGGATGGGCGCATTTTCGAGACGAAGGACTTTCATAGTTACGACGCTGTCGTTTTTTTCACCACGGGTGATCTCACTACGCTGGGCACGGACGGCAAGCCGCCAATGTCAGCTCTAGGCAAGCAGGCCTTGCTGGACGCCGTGCGAGGCGGAATGGGATTTGTGGGCGTGCACGCGGCAAGCGACACGTTTCACACACAGCCAGATCCGCCCGACCATTCGAACCGCTACATTGCCCACGGAGAAGATGAAGATCCTTATCTGAAGATGGTGGGCGCGGAGTTCATCATCCACGGGCAAGATAAGGATCCACGGTTGCAGACCGCGAACCTGATTGTGAACGATTCGAAATTTCCGGGGTTGGAGGGAGTTACATCGCCGGTCAGCTTTACGGAAGAATGGTACTCGCTGAAGGATTTTGTGCCGGACATGCACGTGATTCTGACGCTGGACACGCACACGATGAACGGCGCGTGTTATCAGCGCGCGCCGTATCCGGTGACGTGGGTGAGGATGCACGGCAAGGGGCGCGTATTTTATACGGCGATGGGCGACCGGCCGGAGAACTGGAAGAATGAGTTTTTCCTGAATTTGCTTGGCGGAGGAATTCGCTGGGCGATCGGCGATGCCAGCGCGCAGCTGGATGCGAACCTGAAGCAAGCGGCACCGGGCTACGCGGAAATTCCTCCAAAATATCCCCCAGGTAAATAGGGCTTTCTCTAGCGGAGAAACACTCGATGAGACTATGTGAGACTGCAACGATCACATGGGGATCGGCTGGTTGAGCCTTGGCTTGACGTACCAGCAAGGCGAGCTGCCGGAATGGGGGAAGAGCGAGTGGACGCAGGTGACGGTCTGCTGCGGATTCTGCGCATCGACTTCGTATTCGGTCTTGCCGTTTTTCTCGGGGATGGCGAGAACTCGCAGTGCGGTGACGGATTCGAAAGGATCGGCCGGCTTCGGACGCAGCATGCGGACGCGTAGGTAAAGATAGTCGCCGGCATAAACAAGGGCCAGGCATCCGGCGGCAGCCAGAATAAAACGTTTAAGAATGACTCGAACAGAAGCCATATAACGTTGTCACTCTACCGCAGACGGAATAAAACGGCGATGCCGCGAGTCTCCGGGATTCAGAAGGTGTGTGAGGAGATACAATGCGGATGGCGCCGTCTAACGGGATCACACGGCGGAGAGAGTCCGCGAAGATAGTCGCTGATCGAGGGGGGATGCGTGAACACAATTCGCCGCAGTTTGGGAATCGGAGTGGGGTTAGCTTTGCTGTGGATGGCAGGGCCGATGAAAAGCGCTGAAACAAAAAGTCTGGATGCCCGGCGGCAGGAATTGAAGCAGCTGATTGCCGAGCAATGGGAATACGTCATGCGGGAAGCACCGGAGTTCGCCACGATTATCGGGGACTACCGGTACAACGAC
>Ga0210384_10000967_pt1 | contig 41175 bp, 34 predicted proteins | sample IncBWH2MmetaG_FD_160574 | JGI IMG/M metagenome (GOLD analysis project Ga0210384, IMG submission 160574) | Forest soil microbial communities from Barre Woods Harvard Forest LTER site, Petersham, Massachusetts, United States - Inc-BW-H-2-M | ecosystem: Environmental > Terrestrial > Soil >...
TGGCAAGGGAGGCGGTCACGCCTAGGGTTAGAGTCAGCCAGGCAATCCGCTTCTCGGTGAGAGTTCCGGTCACCGCGCCGGTTTGGCCGTCGGCTGGATTGAGTGTGGCTGTCACGGGCACGTCGGAGTCAAGAATTCGTTCGATCTCAAGGCAAACGTCGCAGAACTTCCCGCAGACCACCGGCGAATCCCAGGCCGCCGAGAATCAACGTAAAAACCCAGTGAGTATGCAAGCGATGATCGAGAAAATAACCGAGCGCGCCGCCGAGCACGGTGGCCCCGACAAGCGTGAACGGCAATTCCAGCGCCAGTTCAGCCGGCGTAAAAACTTTCTTGGCCTTGGCCACTTCGGGCGATGTTGGTTGCGGCGCGTCCGGTCTATCGTCGAGAGTCATAGCGCGTCGTTACTTCTCGAACAGCAATTCGCCAGCGCGATGCGTCGCCTTCACCACCGCTTTGATCAGCGTGACGCGCAGCTTGCCTTCTTCCAGTTCGAGGATGCCGTCGATGGTGCAGCCCGCGGGCGTGGTGACCGCGTCCTTGAGCAGCGCCGGATGGTCGCCGGTTTCGAGGACCACGCTGGCCGCTCCCTTCATCATCTGCGCGGCCAGCAATGTCGAGACGTCGCGAGGCAAACCTAGTTTCACTCCCGCGTCCGCGAGCGATTCCAAAATGATGTAAACAAAAGCGGGCCCGCACGCGCTCAATCCGGTCACCGCGTCCATGTTTTTCTCATCCACGACGACGGTGCGGCCAACGGCGTCAAACATCGCTTTGGCTACTTCCAGATGCGCAGCGCTTGCGTGCAAGCCCGGGCAAATCCCCGCCATGCCGCAGTTCACTGTGGAAGGCGTGTTGGGCATCGCGCGAATGACCGGCACCTTGGCGCCGGCGTGCTGCTCGATGTAGCTTGTCGGGACGGAAGCCGCGACGGAGATCACCAGTGTCTTCTCACTCAGCTCCGGCGCAATTTCCTTCAGCACCTCGCCCATCACTTGCGGCTTCAGGCCCAGCAGCACGATGTCCGCGCCGTGCACCGCCTTGCGATTGTCGGTGGTCACCCCGACCTTCAGCTCTTTTCCGAGCGACGCAGCTTTCTCGGCATGCTTCACCGTCGCGGTCACCTGCTTGGGCGCAAACAAACCCTGCTTCAAATAAGCTCGCAACAAAATGCCGCCGAGCTTACCCGTCCCCAAAACCGCCAATTTCTTGTCCGCTAGTTTTTGCGCCATGGTGCAGACATTGTTGACGCGTTCGCGAAATGGGTCAACCCAAGAATCGCGCGTCGGCAAGACCCTAGCAGGCCCGACCGCAGGAATGTCGTGGCTAATCGTGGCCCGCGCCATGTAAGACGTGGACCGCATGCGGCAGCAAGTGCGCCACGGCTTCCAGCGACTCCACCGCGCCTTTGGGGCTTCCCGGCAGGTTCACGATCAGGGTCTTGGCACGCGCCCCGGCCACGGCCCGAGACAGGATGGCGGTGGGTGTCTTTTCCAGGCCTTTGCGGCGCATCTCTTCGGCGATTCCGGGGATCACGCGGTCGGCAACTGCCTGCGTGGCTTCCGGTGTGTTGTCTCGCGGGCCGATCCCCGTTCCGCCGGTTGTCAACACCAGATCGACACGACCGGAGTCCGCCAATTCGCGCAGGCCCTCGCGGATGCTGGGGGCGTCATCGGATAGGCGCAACGAAGAGGTTACTTCCCAGCCGAGGCCGCGGCAAAACGCAACCACCGCGGGACCCGAAAGATCCTCGCGCTCGCCTTTCGATACGGAATCACTGATGGTCAGGACTGCCACTCGCATCGGGTAGCTCGCAAAAGGTAGGCTACTTGGTTTCGACCGACTCGCGGCTGGCTTCGTCCATCAGCCGCATGGCTTCCATCAACAGGCCGGTGGTGTTGCGGGTCGTAGTGGTACGGGTTGAAGCATTGGCTGCGTTGAAGTCAATCTCGAACTCGCCTTCGTTCCACAGAATCACCTTATAGACAGCGTCGTCGCCTTCGAGGGAGCCGACTTTGGCATCGCGGCATTGGCCGATGGCGAAATACAACTCGCCACGCTCACCGCCCTTTTGCACGATCAGCCGGCAGGACTTTTGGCCCATTTCCAGGGACTGCAGCAGGTCCGTCATGTTCATTTCTTCCAGCCGACCCTGAATTACGCCGGGACGCGAAGCCTGCTTCTGCAATTTCTCGAGGTGCAGGCGGTCCACGACTTTTTTGGTAATGCGCACCAAGTCCTTCACTAGGAAGGGCTTGGTGATGAATTCTTCGACACCGTCCACCAGCGGGCGTAGACGCTCTTCGATGTCGGCGCGACCGGCCATGAACAAAAAGGGAATGTGCCGGGTCTTGTCTCGCCCGCGGAGCTTCTCGAAAAGTTGCCGACCATCGAGGCCGGGCATCTTGTAATCGCACAGGATGGCGTCGGGAGGCTCATCGATGACCTTCAAGAGGGCGTCTGCGCCGTCGGCCGCAATCATGACATCGCAAATGGGTTCCAGACCCTTCTCGATGAGGTCGCGGACCAGCGGATTGTCATCGACCAGCAGTAGCTTGACGGTCTTGCCGCTTGCGGCGCTCATCGCCCGCGGCTCCGCTTGGAGGCTTTTCCGCGCGCTTGACGGTGAAAGTCGCCGCTTTTTCCGCCCGTTTTGGTCACGAGATAGATGTCCGTGATCTCCATTCCTTTATCGAGGGCTTTGCACATGTCGTAGACCGTGAGGGCTGCGGCAGTAACGGCGACCAAGGCTTCCATCTCTACCCCTGTCTGGGCCGCCGCAATGACAGTCGATTGAAGTTCCACGCCATTCTGGCATAGGCGCGCAGTCACATCAATGTGCGTGAGCGGGAGTGGATGACAAAGAGGTATCCATTCGGCGGTGCGTTTTGCGGCCGCGATTCCGGCGATTCGGGCTACTTCCAGCGGGCTGCCTTTGGGATTTTTCAGGCGGCGGACGGCTTGGATTACCTTGGGCCTCATTTTGACGAAGCCGTGGGCTACCGCGGTGCGGGTGGTTACCTGTTTGGCGGATACGTCGACCATGCTTACTTCGCCTTTTTTGCTGTAGTGGGAGAGTTTCGCCATGGTTTTGCCCTAGTGCCAGAGAACCGCGGGAATTAACACAGAGATCGCAGAGGTAGGCGCACCGAGATCACGGAGACGGCTGGGCTTCACGCTACGTCCTTTCTGAGCAGCACGGTGACCCTTTCACCGGCTGCGACTTGTTCGCGGTCGGGCGCGACTACCAGGAAACAATTAGCTTTAGCCATGGTGGCGATGTCGCCGGAACCTTGCCAGGGTAGCGCCTTCACTTCTGGCACAACGCCGTGCCACTCCAGGCGGGCTGGCAGGAAATGGGTAAGACCAGGCTTCTCGTTTAGGGCTTCGCCGAGCTTGGCCTCTAGCAACGGCAACGGACGAGAATCGGCGCCACTTAATAAATCCAGCGCTGGGGTTACAAACAACTCAAAGGTGACCATCGTCGACACCGGGTTCCCCGGCAGACCAAACACGAAAGTGTCTCGACAGCGTCCAAACACGGCCGGCTTTCCTGGCCGGATGGCTACGGCGTCGAAATAGAACTGGGCACCCATGTCCTTCAGCACCGTTTCGACGAGATCGTACTTCCCCATCGACACGCCGCCGGACAATACCAGCACGTCTTCCTTCAAGCCACGCTCGATTTTCGCACGCAGATCGTCTATGCGATCCGCTGCGTTTCCCAACAGGACTGGCTCACCGCCGCCTAGCTTCACCTGGATCGCGAGCGAGACACTGTTGCTGTTGCGAATTTGAAACGGTCCGGGTAAATCTTCCACCGAAACAACTTCATCGCCGGTGGAAAGAATGGCCACCCGGGGCTTCACGGCACACCGTAACTCGGTTTCTCCCACCTGCGCGGCCAACGCGAGTTCCGCATATCCGAGGCGCATCCCTGGATTCAGGATCGTTTGGGCGGCTGGCGCTTCGCTGCCTCGCGGGACGATGTTCTGGCCGGCTTTCGGCGCTCGCTCGAAGCGCACCGTATCGGCTTCGCGTTGCGTGTGCTCGATCATCACTACAGCGTCGGCTCCCGCGGGCACTGCGGCGCCGGTCATAATTTGTATGCAGGTTCTAGGCGCCAGCGGCTGGGTTACTGCGTCGCCCGCTTTGATCTCGCCTGCGCAGCGGAGGTTTGCGCCTGGGACCACTTCGGAGGCGCGGACTGCGTAGCCGTCTCGGGTGGAGCGATCGAAGGGCGGGTATTCGCGATCGGTCTTGATTTCTTCGGCTAGGACGTAGCCTAGGGCGTCCCAGACGCTTACGTTGGCCGTGGCGCGCGGGCCTTTCTTGCTTTGCACCTGGTCGATTACCGCGAGGCGAGCTTGCTCGTAGGTGAGCATGTTGTGTCGTTTAGACCCGGCTGAATCTCGATGCTTGGGTGACGCGCCGGGCTAAAGCTCAGCGCCTACATAACACGGGTCCGGCGCTTCGGCGAATCTCGTTATTTTCTGCGCCCCGGCTTCTTACGCCTGAAAACGCCCGCTTCGGAAAGCGCCCGCTACAACGGCAACTACAACACACGCTGGCTAGAGCCAGCGGGCTAGGAGCGTGCCTTCGGGTACGATCGTGGCGTCGCGTTCCGGGCCGGTGGAAATCATGCCGATCTCCAGTTGCAAGAAGTCGCTGATGAAGCGCAAGTAGTCGATGGCCGCTTTCGGCAGCTTGGCTGCGTCTTTCAAACCGTAGGTGGATTGGCACCAGCCGGGCAGAGTTTTGTACTCCGGGGTGACCTGGTCGTACTCTTCGGAGAGCGCGGGCATTTCTTGCAGCGTTCGGCCTTTGTATTTGTAGCCGACGCAGACTTGGATTTCGCGCTGGGTGTCGAAGACATCCAGCTTGGTGACCACCAGCGAATCGATGCCGTTGATCATTTTCGAGTATCGCAGCAGTGCGAGGTCGAGCCAGCCGCAGCGCCTGGGGCGCCCGGTCACCGCGCCAAATTCTTTGCCGCGTTCGCGGACTTCCTGGGCGTCGAGGTCGGGCATCTCCGTGGGAAAGGGACCGGAGCCCACGCGGGTGGTATAGGCCTTGGAAATTCCCAATACATTCTTGATCTTGGTCGGTGGCACGCCGGTGCCCATGGTGGCGCCGCCGGAGGTGGCGCTGGAAGAGGTCACGTACGGATAGGTGCCGTGATCGATGTCGAGCATGGTGCCCTGCGCACCCTCGAACAGCACGGACTTCCCTTCCTCGAGCGCGCGGTTCAGCAACTCCGCGGTGTCACAGATGTAGCCACGAATCTTCTCGCCGTGGCGGAGCGTTTCGTCCACTTCGTTCGAGAAATCGATGTCGGCGCCGTAGGCACCCTTGGCGAGGCGATTTTTCTCGGCCACCACCCGCGCGGCCTTTTCCCGGAACAACGCGGGTTCCAACAGGTCACACATGCGCAGGCCGCGGCGGGCCATCTTGTCTTCGTAGGCGGGGCCGATCCCGCGGGAGGTGGTGCCAATTTTGTTTTCGCCGCGCGCGGTCTCCGCGGCTTTGTCCAACTCGCGATGGTACGGGAAAATCAGATGGGCGCGATTGCTGATGTGCAGGCGGCCGCTTACGTCGACTCCCGCTTTCGCCAGGGTCTCGATTTCGGCGACCAGGGCGGCGGGATCGACGACCACGCCTGTGCCAATCACAGCCTGCTGCTTGGGCCGCAAGATGCCGCACGGGATGAGTTGCAGGACGTACTTGTTTTTTCCAATGATGACGGTGTGCCCGGCGTTGTGGCCACCGGCAACTCGCGCGATGTAGTCGAACGACCCCGCCAGATAGTCGACCACCTTGCCCTTGCCTTCGTCACCCCATTGCGCGCCTACGACCACCACCGATTTCATTCGCACTCTCTTCTCGGCCGCACTTGTCCGGCTCACTTTGCCACGGCATAAGACTACGGTTGGGAATCACCGGCAACCAGCAGACTTCCTATCGTAAGCTCGACGCGTTTTCAACGCAAGGCGGCGACGGGGTAGTTCATCTTTGGCCCCCTGCAAAGCGTGCGGCAGAGGCAGTCAACGGCGCTTATAAAACGCCGGCGCTCGGCTGGCATCCAAGTCGGCATTGTCCTTTTGTGATGCTCGCGGAAATGGGAGCGCACCCGAGGACGGAACGGGTGTTAGTCTTGGCGCCATAGTAACTAGGAGCCTTGCTCATGCGCCCCTTGATCGGCGCCTTGTTGGCGCTGTGTCTCTTGCCTGGAGCACGAGGACAAGCGAATTGTCCACCTTTGCAGGCTCCCGTGCCTGATCCCGCCAAACTTCTTTTCACTCCCCAACAGGAAATGGAGCTCGGGGAGATCGTGCGGCAGCAGGTGGAGAGCGAGTTTCTGGTCATCGAGGAAGATCGGGTCACTGGATATTTGAAGCGCGTGGGGGAGCGAGTGGCGCGACACTTGCCGAATACCGGGCTGCGCTACCAATTCCTTCTATACGATCAGCCCGAGATCCAGGCGTTCAGCATGCCGGGTGGCCACGTGTACGTCTCGCGCAAGATGGTGGCCTTTCTCCGCAACGAAGATGAGCTGGCGGGCCTGCTGGGCCACGAATTGGGGCACTTGGCTGCGCGACAACAGGCCGTTGAGATATCGCGGGATTTTCGCGAGGTCTTGGGCATCAAGAGCCTTCCCGCGGACGAGGATTTATTCGAACGATACAACCAACTGGTGGACCGACTTCGTTTGAGGAAACGGCATTTCACCGGAGAGGAAGAGAAAGAACAGGAAGTCGCCGACCAGCTTGGCGTACAAGCTGTGGTGCGCGCCGGCTATGCGCCGCAAGCCTTCCCTGATCTGCTGGATCGCGTGATGCAGACAAAAGGGGTGACGGGCAACTGGATTTCGGACTTGTTCGGCGCCACCCGGCCGGATTCCAAGCGTCTGCGCCAGGTGCTGAGAGACGTTGCGAGTTTGCCCAGCGCATGCATCGAGGCTAGAGCGCCCGCGGCCCAGGGCGAAGAGTTTCACCAGTGGCAGGCAGCCGTGCTGCACTACCAGGGCATCGGACACGCGGAGCATCTTCCGGGTGTGCTCACGCGCCGACCTTTGAATGATCCGCTGCGCGGGGATATCGAGCATTTGCGCTTCAGTCCGGATGGAAAATACCTGCTGGCTCAGGATGAGGGTGGAATTTACGTGCTCACCCGAGAACCGCTGAAATTCGTGTTCCGGATCGATGCGGCGGACGCCGAACACGCGCAGTTTTCGCCAGATTCGCGGCAAATCCTGCTATTCAACTCCGCGCTTGGCGTCGAAATTTGGGACATCGAACACCAGGAACAAACCAGCGTCGTGGATGTGCCGGCACGCAGCTGCCGGCAGACCGCGCTTTCGCCGGATGCCCGATACCTGGCGTGTTTCGGCGATGACATGAGTCTGGCGCTCTATGAGGTAGCCAGCGGAGAAACTGTTTACAAGACCGAGAGATTTTTCGATCTGGCGTGGAGCCGCGGCGACTACAACGTGGTCATGTTCCTATACCTGCTCACCCGTCCGGAGCTGGCGACTTTGCGATTTTCCCCGGACGGCCGTTACTTTGCGGCCTCCTCGCGCAGCAAAGAGGCGGTGATCGTCGATCTTACGACACAGAAGAAAATCAATATCCCCGGAGCAGTGCGCTCGGCGATGGAACAGGCCTTCACTTTTGTCGGGCCGGACCGAATCGTCGGGATTGACGGCTTCCGGCCGGAGAAATCTCCGCTGGTTGAGTTTCCTTCCGGGAAGGTGCTGGATCGCTTTCCCCTGTACGCCAATAGTTTGGTGGCGGCTTCCAATCCGAGGTATGTCCTGGCGGGACCCCTACAAGAGCATCCCGTGGGCGCCTACGACCTGGTGCAAAAGAGAATGGTGTTTGCGAATCGCACTTCGGCGACGGACGTGTGGGGCGACACGTCGGTTAGCGAGCGATTGAATGGCGAGATCGGGCTGTACAAGGTCAGCGAGTCCACGCCGAGGAGCGTGCTGACACCACCGCTCGGAAGACTGGGCTTGTTGCGGTCGTTAACCACATCGCCGGATCTGAAATGGCTGGCCATGTCGAGCCGCACGCGCGGTGGAGTCTGGGATTTGGAGACCAACGCACGGGTCTTCCTGGTGCGCGGCTTCCAAGACGCGTATTACGCGCCTAATTCGATTTTCTTTCTGGATCTGCCAAAGTTCGAGAAGGCGGATCGCGAAATCACCGCGTTCAGTCTCGCGACCATGCAGCCCCTGGGCCGACCGGTTGGGAAAGAGGACGAAATCACGCTTTTCGGAAGCGTGATGTTGCGAAGCAAGCACAACGACAAAGATCGCCGCGCCCGCCGGAATGTCCAGCTTGAAGTGCTGGACACGGTGACGGAAAAAGTTTTGTGGTCCCGGACCTTTCCGAAGCAGAGCCCGGGGGTCTACGGATCGCCACTGAGCGAAAAGGTGGTTTTGGCGTGGGGCGCCAAGGCGGACGGCCTGCGCGACGAGATCGCCCGCGACCCAAAGTTTCAGGAGCGGTGGACCAAGGAAAATCCGAGCGAGGGCGACTATTTCCTGGAGGTGGTCAACGCCCGCGACGGAACCGTGGCCGGAGCAGTGGTCTTGCGCACCGGGAAGTATTCCTTTGTGCCCGAGCATCTGGAAGTGGTGGGAGACTGGTTGATGGTGGCCGACAATCACCGCCGCGTACTGCTTTATTCCGTCGCCACCGGGGAACGGAAGGCTCAGATGTTTGGATACCGCCCGCAAATTTCGCAGAATGGCGAGAGGCTGTGCCTGGCCAATGGCCGCGGGCACCTGGCCGTTTACGATTTGCGCTCGATGAAACAGACCAGCGAGCTTTCCTTCGCCGATCGGATTTCGTCGCAACTATTTTCGGCGGACGGGAAAAGGCTATTTGTCTTGACCAACGACCAGACCGCCTTCATCCTCGACGCCGCGACCGTAGACACGGCAGGCGAACCGGGTCGGTAACCACGCTGATGGAGCGCACGCCGCGCTCTCCGGTTCGTTGTGGTAGGATTTCGCGCCAGCGCCCTGTGCCCTATGAGTCGGACCAAATCCTTCTTGCGAGACACTCCCCGGAAATCACTCATCGCATTCCTTCTGGGAGTCTTCCTCATCTTTAGCATCGTCGGGCTCGCCAGCGACATTGCGGAGATGGGGCGCGCGCCTATGCTGCGCTATGTGCTGAGTATCCTGCTCTCCGGAGTGTTCCCGGTATTTTATGCGGTAGCCGGCTTCGAGCTTCGCAAACAGCTCTGGAAGGCGCTGGTGCCGTTGTTTGCAATGCACGTGGTGCTGATGAACGTTCTCGTTCGCGGGCTTCCGGCTCGGCCGCAACCGGCGCAAATGAGTGCCGCCGACATCGCCTGGCTGCAAAGCCGGCTGAACCTGGACGAACTGGCCATCATATTTGCCGTGTTTGTTGGTTACGGATGCTTTCTTTACGTCGCCATCGTCGAGGGCCGGCGCTATTTACGCGTTCAGGCAGAGATGGAGTTGGCCGCGGAGATCCACCACGTGCTCGTTCCTGCGATTGATACCAAGATTGGCGGGTTCGAGTTTTACGGGCTTTCGCTGCCGAGTGGCGAGGTCGGCGGGGACCTGATCGATCTGGCCGGCTCGGAAGACCACTGGGTCGCGTACGTGGCGGACGTTTCGGGGCACGGCGTGGCGCCCGGAGTGGTGATGGGCATGGTCAAGAGCGCGGCGCGCATGCTGCTGAGCTCGGGGGACGACAGCGGGCATCTTATGCCGCGGCTGAACGAGGTGCTCTATCCGTTGAAAAAGCCGGATATGTTCGTGACATTTTGTTTCTTGGCCAAGAAGGGCGATGGATTGCGGGTCGGGCTGGCGGGGCATCCGTCGATTTTGCATTTTTCCGCAAGAACCAAGGAAGTGAGCCAAGTCGAATGCCCCAACATGCCCTTGGGGATTCTCCCGTCTGGAGAGTTTGCGAGTGCCGAGATGCAGACGGAAGGAGGAGACGTTTGCGCGCTGTATACGGATGGATTTTTAGAGACCGCGAATGCAGCGGGCGAAGAATTTGGGATTGCGCGGCTGCAAGCGGAGTTTCAGAAGCACGGCAAGGAGTCTCTGGCGGCGATTTGCCGGTCGCTGCAGGAAAGCGTGGCGCGGCACGGGGCGCAGTTTGACGACCAATCGCTGCTGTTGATCCGGCGTCTGTAGAGAACGGGTCGTGAGGCTAAGAGCGCGCTCAGCGTTGTTTCAATTCGGCGTAGCGAAAACAGGTCACGAGGTGGTCGTTCACCAAGCCTGTGGCTTGCATCAGCGCGTAGCAGATCGTCGATCCTACGAAGCGGAAGCCGCGTTTTCGCAGATCCTTGCTGATGGTGTCGGATTCCGGCGTGCTCGCCGGCAATTTTCGGTGCGCTTTCCAGACGTTTTGCTTGGGCTTGTCGTCGACGAAGCGCCAGATGTAGGCGTCGAAAGAGCCGAATTCCTGCTGCACTTTCAAGAACAGGCGGGCGTTGGTAATGGTGGAGTCAATTTTCAGACGATTGCGGATGATTCCGGGGTCGGCCAGGAGTGCGCGCACTTTCCTAGCGTTGTATTGCGCTACCTTTTCGGGATCGAAGCCGTCGAGAACTTCGCGGTAGCGGGCGCGCTTCTTTAAGATAGTGTCCCAGCTTAATCCCGCTTGCGCGCCTTCCAGGGTAAGAAACTCAAACCACTTGCGGTCGTCGTGGACGGGGACGCCCCATTCCTCGTCGTGATAGGGGATGTTCAACTCGCTTGTTGCCCAAGGGCAGCGAACTAAAGGGCCAGAGATTGGTTTCACGGCTCGGTCATCTCCACGTTTCAAATGGCGCCCGCGACAGTCCGCGGCCGCTACGGTTGCCTTCACATTTGTCCACGGGAGATTGTACAGGGTGAGCGCTTTGTCTACTGCAGAATCGAATGAATGATGATGGTGTTGCCGCCGAGCAGCACCGGATCGGACGCTAGTTCGTCGGTCCAACGATCTTTGCGGCGTTTTTCTGGTGTCAACTTGCCAAGTAGGCGAATCAAGGCCACCAGCGGCCAGTACAACCACTGATTGCCTTTTTTGCGGTCGCGGTAGACGCCTTGAATCGCGAAGCCATTCTTTTCGAGGTAGTAGCGCAGCTCGTTGTAGCCGATCGGGTTTGCATGGACGGCGATTTCGTCCATACCCGCGCAGTCGTAATGAATCTTGGCCTTGGACTGAATGGAGAGCGGCTTGAAATGCGAGGTGTAGCCGAAGAGCAGCCACTTGAGGCGCTCTTCCACGTTCATGATGTTGGGCACGCTGATGATCAGGTGGCCGCCAGGCTTCAGCAGGCGCTTGTATTCGCGAAACGCTTGCGGCGGCGAGTCGATATGCTCGAGGCCGTCAAGCGAGGTGATGTAATCGAACGACGCCGATGCATACGGTAGGGTTCCCGCCAGGTCGCCGCGCTTGATCTCGACTCCATCCAGGCGAAACAACTCGGAGTACAGATCGCAGCAGCGGACGGAGAAGCCCTCGGCCAACAATCGCTGTGCCAAAGCGCCTTCCCCCGCCGGACAATCGAAAACGACGCCGCGAGGGAGCGGCCTCAGAATTTGCAGTACGGTGTCGTGCAGGCCAGGCCGCGACATGGGCATCGGGCCTCGGTTGCCGGCCAAAAGCGGCGGATGGTCCGCAGGCTTAATCGTTCGCGATGTGGTTGTAGCAGCCGTCTCCGCTGTCGCCAATTTTCTTCTCCAAGCGATTCATTCCGGTGGTGAAGGTCACGTTGGCCCGCGCAAACAAAAAAACAGGGCGGGCCGCACGCGATCCACTGTACGACACGCCCTGTCCGTTGCCTATCTCTTTTGCCCGCCGCGTTACGACGCGATGTGGCGTTCCAGTGCTTTGGTGATCTGATCCTTGGGCACCGCGCCGACAATCTGCTCGACGACTTGCCCGTTCTTGAAGACCAGCAGCGTGGGAATGCCGCGAATGTTGTAGCGGCCCGCGGAATTCATCGCTTCGTCCACGTTGAGCTTCATGACCTTGAGCTTGCCCACGTAGTCGTGAGCGATCTCGGCCACCGTCGGCGCCAGCATGTGGCACGGACGGCACCACTCAGCCCAGAAATCCACCAAGACCGGCTGGGTGCTGCTGGCGGTCAATACTTCCGCCTCGAAATTCCCGTCTGTTACTGCTTGAATGCTGTTGTTGTCTGCCATGTTCTTTGTCCTCAACGGCTTGCCCGGAGGGGCCGTCCGCTCTCTCCTTCGACAGTTTAGTTAGATGTTGCAACAGGCTTTTGGTTTCGCGAAGCCTGCCTTGAACCGTGAGCCGTTGGTCCGGAGACAAAACCTCGAGCCGCCCGTGACGCCTCGTACAGCTTGGCATATTCCGCGGCGGGCGCCTTCCACGAAAAATCCTTGGTCATGCCATTCACCTGAATGCGCTCCCAGATGCGTTCGTCCACGTGGTGTTGCAAAGCCTGCCGCACGCAATGAAGGAGCGCCGCTCCCGAATACTCCGCGAACTTGAAACCCGTGCCGGTGCCATGCTCCAAATCGAACGGCTCAATCGTATCATCGAGTCCGCCCGTGGCCCTCACAATCGGCACCGTACCATACTTCAGACTATAGATCTGGTTCAAGCCGCAGGGCTCGTAGCGCGAAGGCATAAGGAACATGTCGGCGCCGGCTTCGACCTTGTGGGCGATGGCTTCGTCGTAGGCGATCTTGACGCCGACGCGTCCGGGATAGGCGGCCGCGAGGGAGCGGAATAAATCTTCGTATCTGCGCTCGCCGGTTCCGAGCACCACGAGCGACAGGTCTTCCTGCATTAGTTCGTGGGCGCGCTCGGCGATCAGGTCGAAGCCCTTTTGATCGGCGAAGCGCGACACGATGCCAATCACGGGCCTGGTCGGGTGGTCTCGGGAGAGCTCAAATAATTCCAGGAGCGCTTGCTTGCAGACCTGCTTGCCGCTCAGGTCTTTCACCGAATATTTCCTGGCGATGAATTTGTCTTTTTCCGGATTCCAGGAGGTATAGTCCACGCCGTTTAAGATGCCCACGAGGCGGTCGGCGCGACCGCGCGCTACACCGTCCAGTCCGTAGCCAAATTCTGGGGTCTGAATCTCTTGCGCGTATTTGCGGCTTACCGTGGTCAGGTAGTCGGAATACACCAACCCGCCCTTCAGAAAGTTCACGTTGCCGTAAAACTCCAGCGCGCCGGGATTGAACAAAATCGGTGGAATTCCCGCCGGGCCCAGAACGTCTCTCCCGAACTGTCCGTGATAGCCCATATTGTGAATGGTGAAAACCACGGGGATGTCTTTCACTGCGGGATCGTCGCCGTAGGAGGTGCGCAGCAGCACGGGCAACAGACCCGTCTGCCAGTCGTGACAATGAATTACGTCCGGCATCCAGAGGTGCTTGGCGATCTCGATGGCCGCCCGGCAAAATTCGCTGTAGCGCTCGGCGTTGTCGGGATAGTCGCCGCTGCTGCCGCCGTATATTCCGTCGCGATCGAAAAACGGCGGGTCATCGACGAAAAAATACTGCACGCCGCTCAATACCGTGCCATCGAGGACCGCCGGGAAGCGCAAGCGCAAGCCTAGCGGGATGGTCAAGCTGGTCAAGACTACCGCACCGGCCTTAGTGCCCCTGTAGCGCGGCAACACCACGGCCACTTGGTGGCCTAGAGCCGCCAGGGCTTTCGGCAAGGCCTCGACCACATCCGCGAGGCCGCCGGTCTTGGAAAACGGCAGCCCTTCCGACGCCACAAACAGGATTTTCACAGTCGTCTCACAATGACTTCGGCAACGCCATCATTTTACGCCTATCCGGGCTCGGGCGGGCCCTCCGAAAGGCCCCAACGGTTGTCTGGCGCTGGACCGCAACCCTGTTGACGGCGAGAACGCAGAGCGCAACTATCCGCTCCGCGCCGGGTTCCATAGGCGTGGACGCAAAGCTCATCTCCGGGAACGAAAGCGGTTTGCTAACCTCGCTAGCCCGGCCCGAGAACTTTCTCGCGGCGTTGTTCCCAGTCTCGATCACCCTGTGGCTGATGGCCTTTCTAGCGTTTTTTGTGTTCCTGAGTTTGTCGTCCTTGGTGGCGTCCGTCTTTCGAGCCCTGCAATTCAGTCCGGCCCCGTGTCTTGTTACACTGTTGCCGGATGGCTCGCCAACGTCTCGGCCAACACTTCCTCGCCGATCCTGAGTGGCGCGAACAAATCGCGCGCGCTATTCGCGTTTCGCCGCAATCCATCGCGCCATCTTCGCCGGCGCTGGCGCTGGACAAACCCTACTGCTGGATCGAAATCGGAGCCGGCCACGGCGAAATGACCGAGCACCTGGCCGCTGCCGGAGTTCCGGTGTGCGCGATCGAGCTCGATGCCCCGCTCGTCGCGAGGCTCCAGGCTCTCGCAGCGAAATTGCCCAATCTGCGAGTCGTTCAAGGCGATATCCTCGAGACTGACATCGCCGCGCTGGCGGCCGAGCGTCGCATCCGCATCTACGGCAACCTGCCCTACTACATCACTTCACCGATTCTGCACCGCCTGTTCGCGTTCGCGGATCTTATCGACGAAATGCACATTGTGATTCAGACCGAGGTCGCCGAGCGCGTCACGGCGCAGCCGAACAGCAAGCTCTACGGCTATCTTTCCGTCGCCACGCAGTTCTATGCGCGCCCCGAATTCGTATTGCGCCTTCCGCGCGATGCGTTTCGCCCGCCGCCGGAAGTCGGCTCTGCGCTGGTTACGCTGCGATTTCCCGGAGAGCGGCGCGATCTCGGGGAGATCGATGACGCCCGTTTTCTGGATTTTGTGAAATCGTGCTTCTCGCAGAAACGCAAAACCCTGGTGAACAACCTGAGGTCTCTGGCCAATCCCACCCGCGTCCGCGAAGCTTTGGCCGCGCTAAGTCTCCGACCCGACGCGCGTGCGGAGCAACTCTCCGTTTCCCAGCTCGCGGCTCTAGAAAAGGCTCTAACCTGACGTGAACGCCGCCGCGTAGCTATCCCTCGCTCCGCCCGAGGCGCGGCCGGAGCAATCCTGGCTCTACTCTTTTTTCGTCGCCGCGACGATCCTGTCCGGATAGTCGCTCATGATTCCATCCACGCCGGCATCGATCAGCAACCTCATGTGCGCTGGTTGATTCACCGTCCAGCACACCACCTGCAAATCTTTCTTTCGGGCCTCGGTCAATAGCGCCGGGGTCACCAGGTCGCCGCGAACCGCCAACTGCCGCGCTCCCACTTCCACGGCCTTGTCGAGCGGCCGGTCGATCTGCCCGTCGAAAAGCAGTCCGGTCATCAGTGTGGGCTCGATCTTCCGGAGCGCTTCGATAATCCCGGCATCAAAGGAAATTACGATGGTGCGCGCGATCTCTTGCGACTCTCGCAGGGCTCCGATCAAAGCGTGCTCGCCGCCCCAGGAGCCACCCGGCTTGAGCTCGAGATAAAACACGACGTCGTGCTTTTTGGAAAACTCCAGGATCTCTTCGAGCGTGGGGATGCGCTCGCCGGTAAACTCGCTGCCGAACCACGATCCCGCATCCAGGCGGCGCAGATCGGCGAGCGAGAGCTCGTGCACTTTGCCCTGCCCGTTGGTCGTGCGGCTGACAGTGTCGTCGTGGATGGCCACAAATCGGGAATCGCGGGAAAGTTGTAGGTCCGTCTCGATAAACGTGGCCCCCAGTGCGATGGCGCGCTTGAACGCCGCCAGAGTATTTTCCGGCGCGTAGCCCGAAGCCCCACGATGTGCAATCACTAGCACGACTTTTTTGTGGTCTCGCCTTCTCGCGGTTGTTGGACAACCGGAGGCTTTGCCTGTAACTCCGGATGCCCCAACCTATGCTAGCATCCCGGCTTCCAGTATCCCCGTTGCAGCCATTTGGGCTGCGTCTTGAGTCTAAACGGCAGCACCAGGACCTAAAAACTGAGGAGGCTACCATGCGTAACCGTCGCCGGGCCCTGTACGCGGTGTTCTTGACCATTTTCGCGATGTCGGCAGCCAACGCCACACTGCCGCAGAAGCAGAAGGAAGAACCCAAGGCGCAAGACTTAATCAAGGAAGTGCGCCACCAACTGGTGCTTTTGCCGTACTACTCGGTCTTCGACAACCTGGCGTTCAAAGTGGAAGGCAGTAAAGTAACCCTGGTCGGCCAGGTGGTACGGCCTACGTTGAAGTCCGACGCTGAGAACGTCGTGAAGAAGCTTGAAGGCGTATCCAGTGTCGCGAACGAAATCGAAGTGTTGCCCCTTTCGCCGAACGACGATCAAATTCGCCGCGGCGTCTTTCGCGCCATCTATGGCGATACCAGCCTGTCTCGCTACGCGGAGTCTGCGGTGCCTTCCATCCACATCATCGTCAAGAATGGAAACGTAACCCTCGAGGGTGTGGCCGACAACGACACCGATAAGAACCTTGCCAACCTTCGGGCCAACGGCGTCCCCAATGTGTTCTCGGTCAAAAACAATTTAGTAGTGGCGGGCGGTTCGAAGAACTAACGTTCGGTTAAGCCCGATCTTACGCCGGAGCTTCGCACAGTAAGCCATCCTCCGTGGAGGCGCAGCACGCTGCCCCCCGACCAGCAAGGCGCAACCAGAGGCCTATCACGCGGCCCCGCTGCGCAACAATTGCCGCGAAATCCGCCGTGCTGTCTCCTTCAGCGCGTCCATGATTCTCGGCAGGTTGGCCTCGTCCATCTGCGTCAACGTTCCGCTGACGCCCAGTGCCGCGCTTACGCTGCCCTCGGCATCGAATATGGGCGTACCAAGGCACCGAGCGCCAAGGCTGTTCTCTTCGTCATCGATGGCATGCCCTAGCTCCCGCACATGCTCCAGATCGGCAAGCAACTTTGGCAGGCTGCTAATGGTCTTCGGAGTGCGCTTCTTCATTCCTTGTTGCCGCAGGAGGGTTTCCACTTCAGGCTTGGGCAGCCATGCGAGCAAGCACTTGCCCACGCTTGTTGAGTGCAGATACATACGGCGCCCCACCCAGGTGTTGACCTTGAAAAATCCCGGGGCTTCGACTTTCTCGATGTACACCGCTTCGCCTTGATCGAGCACCGCCAAATGAATGGTGAGGTGAATGCGCTCTTGCAAAGCCTGCATGAATGGCAGCGCTACTTCCGCAAGATCCAGATTCGCTCGCGCGTCGCCGCCGAGGCTCAGAATCTTCAGTCCCAGGCGGTATCGGCCGGTCTCGGAATCGCGCCGCAAGTACCCGCGTCGCTCCAGCGTGCGCAGAATGTAGCTGGCCGAGCTTTTGGGTATCCCCAACTTGTGGCTGATCTCGGAATTTGTCAGGCCTTCCCGGCGGTTCGCCGCCGCCTCCAGAATGTTCAGTGCGCGCTCCACCGATGTCGCCGGACTGCTGTCCGCTACCGCCATAACCGTCTCCTTTGGGCCGGAATGCCAACTCCAGAGTAACGATATTCTGTCCACAGTATAGAATAAGTGTTCAGAATACTGAACAACACGTTGCGCCGCACCGCGCCCTTCGCTACAAGGGATCAGTGACGTGAACATATGTTCGGCGTATTGAACAACCGGGCGGGACTAGGAACTAACTCGCCGTTGATGAGAAAATTCCTCCCTAGGCGGGGGCAGCGTCTCGCTCAAACCGTTATTGCCTCTCTCTATCTTATAGATTCAAAGTCCCTTACAGACAACCAGTGGCGTAGCATTGGCCTCCAAATTGCCCCCTTCTCTTGGCGGCCAGCGATTCGGCTCCTTGGCACGGGAAAGGCTTAAAGGCAAAACTATGGCTACCGCTTCTACGAAAGCCAGCCCATCCATCAGCGAAGAGTTGCTCTCCGGTCGCCTCGTTCCGGTCAACTCCACGCCGCCGGGATTTGATGCTGCTCGCGATCTTCCCGCTGGATTCTTGGAGTTTCTGGCGCCCCTGGACGCGGCGTTAACCCTGCGCCAGCGTTCTCTCGTGGCACGACGCGCATCGGCCCTGGCGCAAGCGCACTCCGGGAAGTTGCCGAATTACTTGCCGCCTTCGGTCGCTACGACGAACTGCTGGCAAATTGAACTGCCGGAATGGTGCACCGACCAGCGCAATCAGATGACCGGGCCCGCCGATGACGCCGAATTGGTGGTCAAGATGCTCAATTCCGGCGCCCCCGGCGTGATGCTCGATCTTGAGGATTCCACAGCTAACACCTGGGAACATCTCTCGCTCGGGGTCCACAACATTCTAGAAGCGCTCGCCGGCCGTTTGAGCTATTTCGACCGCAAGCGCGATCGCACCGTCACCATCCAGCCCAGCAAAACCGTGATTTTCACGCGCCCCCGCGGCCTGCATCTGCATCAAGCCGGCGTTATTCCCGGCGAACTGCTTCCCGCCCCGCTCTTCGATGTTGCACTCATCGTCTTCCAGATTAACGTCGCCGCCCTTAAGCATCCGCTGTGCTTCTACATCCCGAAATCGGAGTCTAGCGACGAAGCCCTGTGGTGGCGGGATCTGTTCCAGATGATCGCTCGCGCGAAGGGCCTTCCCACGAACGCCATCAGGTGCATGGCGCTGGTCGAGTCTCATCCGCAGGCTTTTCAAATGGAAGAATTCGCGTGGAACCTGCGCGACCACATCCTCGGCCTGAATCTCGGCCGCTGGGATTACATGGCCAGCCTCATTCACTTCAACCTCGAAAACCCTGAGTGGGTCTTGCCCGATCGCAACACCATTCCGCATAACGTGGCCTTCTTCCAGAACCTCCGCAACCTCCTCCCGGAGATTTGCCACAAGCACGGCATGCTGGCCATTGGCGGCATGACCGCGCTCTTTCCCAGCCGCGAAGATGCCGAGCTCAACGGGCGGGCTCTGGCCGCTCTCGCCGAAGACAAGAAAAACGAAGCTTCTTCCCTGATGGACGGCGCCTGGACCGGCCATCCCGATCAAAACGAAATCGCCGTCACGCAATTCCCTGCCCCGAATCAGCTTTCGGCGCGTCCGAAAAATCCAAACGGGCACCCCGATCTGCGTCCATTACCGGCCGGCGTTGGCAAGCACACCCTCGCAGGAACGCGCGCCGCGATTCGCACGGTCATCCGCTATCGCAACGGCGTGCTCAAGGGCCGCGGCGCCAGCCTTCTCGACGGCTACATGGAAGACCTAGCCACCGATCGCATTTATCGCTTGATGATCGCCCAACGCATCAAGCACTCGGACACCGTCGAAATCCTCGGCGATCATGGCCGCCCGATCCGCCACACGGAAGAATTCATTCACGATCTTTTCGACCAGGAACTCGATCGCCTGCTCGTCGAATCCTCGACAAGCAGCGATGCAAACGCTGCCGGCACCCTCCGAGAAGCCCGCCGTATCAGCGAAGAAATGATTCGCCGCGGTGAGTTCAGCCCAGTGTGAGCGATCTTCACGAGACAAACGTCACAGGCCACGGGCCGCGAACCACGTTTTTCAAGGAGAGTACGCAAATGTCAGCCAACGGCACAAACGGAAACCACAACAAAAACGGAAACTCCCACGCAGATTGGACCACCAACCCCCGCTGGTCCGGAATCGCGCGCCCGTATTCCTACGAAGACGTCCTGCGCCTGCGCGGCTCTATTCAAATCGAATACACGCTTGCGCACCTGGGCGCCGAGCGACTCTGGCACCTGATGCATACAGACGCCTACGTCCCCGCTCTCGGTGCGGTCACCGGCAACCAAGCTATGGAAATGGTGCAGGCCGGCTTAAAGGCGATTTACGGCAGCGGATGGCAAGTTGCCGCCGACGCCAATACCGCGGGTGACGTTTATCCGGATCAGAGTCTTTACCCGTGCGATAGCGCTCCGGCACTGGTCCAGCGCATCAATCGCGCGCTGCTTCGCGCCGATCAAATTGAATCCTCCGAACGCAAAAAGAGCGGTACGTATTGGTTTGCGCCGATCGTCGCTGACGCCGAAGCGGGCTTCGGCGGCTCCCTCAATGCCTACGAGCTGATGAAGTCGATGATCGAAGCCGGCGCCGCGGGCGTACATTTCGAGGATCAGCTCTCTTCCGCGAAAAAATGCGGACACCTTGGCGGCAAGGTCGTCGTCCCGATCCGCGAATTCATCGAGAAACTCTCCGCCGCCCGCCTGGCCGCGGACGTCTGCGGCGTTCCCACTATCCTGATCGCACGCACCGACGCCAATTCCGCCGGACTGCTGTTGTCCGACGCCGATCCCCGCGATCGCGAATTCATCCACGGAGAGCGCACGCCCGAAGGCTTCTATCAATTCCGCGGCGGCATCGACGCCGCCATCGCTCGCGGCCTGGCTTACGCTCCTTACGCCGACATGCTCTGGTGCGAAACCTCCACCCCCGACCTGGCCGAAGCGAGAAAATTCGCCGACGCCATTCACGCGAAATTCCCCGGCAAGCTGCTGGCCTACAACTGTTCCCCATCCTTCAATTGGAAGAAAAAACTCGACGATGCCACCATCGCCAATTTCCAGCACGAACTCGGCAAGATGGGCTACAAATTCCAGTTCGTGACGCTAGCGGGCTTCCACGCGCTCAACATGAGCATGTTCCATCTGGCGCGCGGCTACGCTCAATCGGGCATGACCGCGTACTCCAAGCTGCAGCAGGAGGAATTCGCGGCGCAGGAACTGGGTTACCGCGCAGTCACGCACCAGCGCTTCGTGGGCACCGGCTACTTCGACGAGATCGCCCAGGTCATCTCGGGCGGCAGTTCTTCGACCACGGCCTTGGCCGGGTCCACCGAAGCCGCGCAGTTCCACGGTGGGGATGACGCCCCCAAAGAGTCCACGAATGGGGCGAACGGTAGCATTCCCAAGCAGCCCGCGGCCTCTAACCTGGCGTTGTAGCTGTGTGCAGAAACAGCCTCTTTCTCGCCGGTGCCATCTTTATGAAAACGGGCCGCTTAGATGGCCCGTTTTCCCTTTCGGCCTACGCGAACCGGCCCCTAAGATTTGGTCTGCATCCCGATCAGTCCGGCCTTTGGGGTAACTATCAGGTACGCATTAGGACCCTCGTACCATTAAAGTTTTTGCTTACCCTGCCGATGATACGGCTATGCCCAACCTCTACTTCTGCCAGCCTCATGCCCAGAATCAAGGTATGCTCCGGGCAGTCTTAACGGTTGAGGACTGCAAGTACCTAGTGGCGCCTAGTTCGGCTGTGTACGTCGGGGAAGAATTTCCTACTATCGCCAACAAGCGCGACGCGGCCGCTGACTTCGCGGTCCTGCGCGTCAGCGCCGAAGAAGCCGATGGCGACTGGCGCTCCGGCTTTTACCGTTTCGACGCCGATCTCATGGAAATCAACGCCGTGCTCCTCAGGCTAGCCCGCTAGTCCGCCGGAAAACCTAGTGGTTTGTAGCGGCACTCGCCGAAGGAAACGCCCCAGCGACATCCCGAGCAGCGAGAATCGTATTCACATGTATGCGGACAGTGTCATCCACGTGGCGGGCATAGCCGCCCGCCAGCGTCGTCGCCACAGGAATATTGCGGCGGCGTGCCTCTTCAAAGACCCTGCGGTCGCGCTGCATCAGTCCCTTTTTTGTAAGCGAGAGTCCGCCGAGCTGATCCTCGCAATACGGATCTGCGCCGCCAACGTAAAAAACCATGTCGGGGCGAAATTCGTCGAGCGCCCTCTGTACCGTTGGAATCAGTGCGCCAAGGTACTCCTCGTCGTCCGCGCGGTCCATCATATTGAGATCGATGGTCGAAGGCGGCTTGTGCGCCGGATAGTTGTTTTCCTGGTGGATGGAGATCGTGAATACGGAGGCATCATCGCGAAAAATGGCGGCCGTGCCATTGCCATGATGCACGTCGGTGTCGACGACCATGGCCTTTTGGATCGCTCCATCGGCTTGCAACCGGCGGATGGCGACCGCCACATCGTGGATCGCACAAAATCCTTCCCCGTGGCTGGGATACGCGTGATGAAATCCGCCGCTAAGATTAGCGCCAAATCCGTCGCGCAGAGCGGATTGCGCGGCGAGGATGGTCCCACCGGCGGCCAGCCAGACCGCTTCCACGAGTTCCGGCGAGTACGGCACCTCGAGCTTCATTACGTCGCTGGCGGTCAGGGTGCCGGTCTTCAGCTTATTTACCCACTCGGGCATGTGTACGCGTAGGATGTCTTCGTCGCTGGCCGGACTGGGCCGCAAGAAGTCGTCTGGAACCGCGATTTCTTCGCGCAGCAATTGTTCGGCGACCAAGCGAAACTTTTGCGACGGGAACACGTGGGATCCCAAATTCAAGTCGTAGCGTTCGTGGTAGACCACCTTGAAGGGCAGCATGGCTTGCGGAACCGGCGACATTCTGGCGGCGAAGTTTCTGCGACAAGGGCGCAGATGCTGCACCCCTACTCGGCAAGATCGATGCGCTAGTTTTCGCGGTCCAAAATAAAGTCGGGCAGCGTCAGCAGCGCCCGCGCGTACTCCGAATCGTTGCGACCGTTGAGACACGCCTTTGCGCGCTGGGCGTATTCGCAAGCCAGGTTACGCGCCCGATCCAGTGCGCCCGACTCCTGCACCAGGGCCACTAGAGTTTCCGGGCGAACGGAGTCAAATTCCTTTTCCTTCAGCACCCGAGCCACTAGTTCGCGGGCGTCGCGGTGACCGTTCTCCATCGCATAAATCAGCGGCAGCGTGACTTTGCCCTCTTTCAGATCGCTCAAAACAGGCTTGCCCAACTGCTCCGCGGACGCCGTGAAATCGAGCAAATCATCCACTAACTGAAACGCCAAGCCCGCGTAGCGTCCATACTCCGCCAGAGCCAACTCGTCCGCACCTTCCCAACCGCCAAGCACCGCACCGAGCCTCGCACAGCCACTGAAGAGGCACGCCGTTTTGTGAGTCGCCAGCCGAATCGCGTCTTCCTCGGTAATATCGATGCGCCCGATCTTCGCCAACTGGATGAGTTCGCCTTCGACCATTTTCTGCGTGAGATCGATCAGAACATCCAGAATGCGAAAGTTGCGCTCTTCCAGCGCCATTTGGAAAGATTGCATGTACAACCAGTCGCCCGCCAAAACGCTGCGATGATTGCCCCACCGCGAATTCGCGGACGGGCGGCCGCGTCGGGTGTCCGCGCTGTCGATGACATCGTCATGAATTAGGGTCGCGCTGTGGAGCAACTCTACGACAGCCGCTAGCCGAATCGCCCCCGGGCCGCGGTTTCCGGCGTAGCGCGCCGAGAGCAGCAGCAGCGCAGGACGCAGCCGCTTCCCACCCCCACCCAATAGATAGCTGGTGATTTCGGAAACAGGCTCGAAGGCGGCCGCGGTCTGTCGCGTCAGTTCCTCTTCCACAAGGGCCAAGTCATCTCTGACGAGATCGAAAATCTCCCTCACTGTGAGCAGCGCGATGGCCTGCCTCCTGGCCTGCATCAAGAAGATCCCTGTGAGCGCAAGCGGATTAGTATCCTGTGTGACCGCAACGCCGTCAAGAACATATGCCGCCCGGCAAGCTCAAGTAGACCGTGAGCGGTCGCGAAACGCCAACTCATTTGGACTCCGTCACCCTGGACCCTGCCGTCGGTGTGAGACCAAAGAAACGTCGAAAATTGGCCGCGGTTGCCGACGCCACTTCTTCTGTGCGCAAGTTTCTCACATTCGCGATGGCCTTCGCTACTTCCGCGACGTAGGCCGGCTCGTTGCGCTTGCCGCGATAAGCTTGCGGCGCCAGATACGGAGCGTCCGTCTCGATCAAAATGTTTTCCAGGGGCAGCGCTTTCGCCACGTCGCGAAGGTTCTGAGTTTTCGGATAAGTTGAATTCCCCGCAAAAGAAATCAGAAACCCCATATCCAGCCCCCGCCGCGCGTCTTCCAGCGTGCTGGTGAAGCAATGCAGAATGCCGCCAAGCCCCGCCGGCCGCCAAACCTCATCGAGAACGTTAAGGCAATCGGACCAAGCATCGCGGCAATGAATGATGATCGGCAACTTGGCCTGGCGCGCCAGCGCAAGCTGGTCGCGAAACACGCGATCCTGAACCTCGCGAGGCGAATGATCGTAAAAATAATCGAGACCGATCTCGCCCCAAGCGATCACTTTCGGGTGCTGCGCAAGGGTCGCAAGTTGATCGAGATGCTCCTGCGTGACTTCCTTAGCTTCATGCGGATGAATGCCCACGGTAGCGAAAATCCAATCGTGCTGCTCGGCAAAAGGCAGCGCAGCATCGAGTTTCTCGGGACCAGGCCCGGTGCCGATGGCCAGCAGCGTCGACACTCCCGCAGCGCGCGCCCGTTCGAGCATGGCGTCGCGGTCCTCCGCGAATTGCGGGAAATCAATGTGCGCGTGTGAGTCGATCAGTTCCATGCGTTAGCGAATTGCGTAGCACAAGCACTCCTGCCTGTGCCCACCGCAGATGCGCCCGAGCTTAAGCACCGAGGCAGCACTGCCGGTAACACCGGCTACTTGAGCCTCGCCCCGACTTCGACATCTTCGGTGAAACTCGCGAGGACCGGGCGGCCTTCCGGACCGACGGTGGCGGCCACGATCATGCCGTTGGACTCGACGCCGCGAAGCTTGCGCGGCACGAGGTTGACCACCACAACGACTTTGCGGCCGATCAGCTTTTCCGGCTCGTAATACTGCGCAATGCCCGCGCAAATCTGGCGCACCTCGCTGCCAATATCGACGGTCAATTTCAAAAGTTTATCCGCGCCCACGATCCGCTCCGCGGTCTTGACCAGCCCCACGCGCATCTCCACTTTGGCGAAGTCTTCAATACCGATTTTTTCCGATATAGCGGGCGCGGCTGCCGCAGCGGCACTTCCCGCACCGGGCGTGCTCGCGGGTGCGTTCGAAGTCGCCGCCGGCACCGGTTGCTTCGGTGTCTCGTTTTCCATTGCTTCCATCCTCTCTATGGCTTCTGCTTTGTCGATCCTGGGGAACAGCGCCTGCGATTTGCCCAACGCCGCACCCGGTTGAATTTGTCCCCAGCGAAGTCCGTCCAAATTCAGCGAGCCAAGCTGACCTGGTTGCCCAAGAAGAATCCACACCTTCGCGGTACTCTCTGGCAAAACCGGATGCGCCAGCGCGGTGACGATGTGGAGCACTTCCGCCGTCGTGTAAAGAATTGTTGCGCGGCGCGCCTGATCCGCCTCCGTGTTGCCCAGCGACCACGGCTGCTCGGAGGTCAGATACTTGTCCGTGGCACCGATCAATGCCCAGATCTCTTCCAGCGCCCGCGAAAAAGTGAGCTTGTTGTAATGCTCCATGACTTCGCCGATAGCGTTTTGCGCCTGCTTGGCCAATGCCGTGTCTTGCGGCTGAAGGGCAGCGGGCTTCGGGATTTTCCCGCCACAATTCTTCTCGATCATCGCCGCCGTACGGCTGGCCAGGTTGCCAAGGCCGTTGGCTAGATCGCTGTTGTAGCGCTGAACCAAAGCATCGTAGCTAAAGTTGCCATCCTGGCCGAAAACAACCTCGCGCAAAAGAAAATAACGCATAGCGTCCATGCCAAGAACGTTGGCGATGGGACGCGGCAGCACCACATTTCCCTTGGACTTGCTCATCTTGGCGGCGTCCATCAGGAACCACCCGTGCGCCCACACTTGCTTCGGCAGCGGCAACATGGCGGCCATCAGAAACGCCGGCCAATACACGGTGTGAAAGCGAATAATGTCCTTGCCCACGAGATGCAGATCGGCCGGCCAGAATCCGCGGCGCTCGTATTCGGGACCTCCAACGGCGCTGAGATAAGCCGTCAGCGCGTCGAACCAAACGTAGAAAACGTGCGATTCCTCTCCGGGAACCGGGATGCCCCAGCGAACCGTAGTGCGCGTAATACTCAGATCTTTCAGCCCGCCTTCCACGAAGCTGATCATTTCGTTGCGCCGGCTTTCCGGCCGGATGAAATCAGGGTTTTTTTGGTAAAAGTCCAGCAGCGGCTTCTGAAAAGCCGAGAGCTTGAAAAAGTAGTTTTCCTCGGTGAGCGTCTCGGTCGGTCGCCCGCAGTCGGGGCAGTTTTCGCCGGGCTTAGCCTCCGTCACAAAAGCGTTGTCGTAAATGCAGTATTGGCCGGTATAGTGCCCGGGATAAATGTAGCCATTCTCGCGGCAGCGTTTGAAGAGCCACTGCACGGTGCGCGCGTGGCGGACCTCGGTGGTGCGAATGAATTCATCGGCCGGAACGCCGAGCTCATCCCACAAGGCCCGCCATGTCTCGGCCATGTTGGCCACGAATTCGGACTCGGGGACACCAGCATTCTTGGCGGCGCGCTCGACGTTGACGCCGTGCTCGTCCGTGCCGGTGGTCATTACCACCTCGTAGCCCAGCATGCGTTTGTAGCGGCGAATCGTGTCGGCCACCACCGTGGTGTAGGTGTGCCCGATATGCGGCAGGCCGTTCGTGTAGTAGATCGGCGTCGTCAGATAAAATTTTGGCTTTTCGTTAGGCATTGTTCTTTCGAGTTTTCCGCTCTCTTCCCTTTTCGTCAGGGCACGGCTTTACAGCCTGCGGAAAAAATAGCTCCTACAAACGAGTAAGTAGCACAGGCACTCTTGCCTGTGCCAACTGTAGCCGCGATACCGTTGATCCGTGAAGCGAGTCTTAAGCTTCGTCGCAATGCGGGTTTTCGGTTGCCGTTTGGCCCCTGAAAAAACAATCCTTGGGCATTTTCCCACACCTTGTTTTTACGAACCCCCTTCATAGCGGCGCAGCGCCTCGTTGATGACCCGCTGCAAAGGCACATTTTTTTCAACCGCCAGCTTGCGACAGTCGTCATATTCCGGCGCCACATGCAATATCCGCCCGTTCACCCGCGACAGCTTGACGCGCACGTCGCCGAAACTCGTAGAAACGCTAACATGCTCCCGCGGCAGCGTCCGCCGCTGCGCGCGGTAACTCCGCACCCCGAAAGTCGTCGTCTCGGCAAAAATCAGCGACATCAGCTCATTAGCATCGTGCGGCTTGCACAAGACCGTAAGCAGCGTGCCGGGACGATTCTTCTTCATTTGCACCGGCGTCGTGTACACGTCCAGCGCGCCTGCCCACAGCGCCTTCTCCAAAAAGTAGCCGTAAATCTGCGGATTCATGTCATCCAGATTGGCTTCGATCACGGCGATTTCTTCGTCGTAGCCAGGAACTGTTTTTTCCGCTGTCTCTCCAATCATGATGCGCACCACGTTGGGCTGCCCTTCCAGATCGGCGGTCCCCGCGCCGTAACCGATGGCGTTGACGGTCATCGGCGGCTGCGGGCCAAACGAATCGCAAAGCGTCGCCACAATCGCAGCCCCGGTTGGCGTGACCAACTCGCGCTGTACGCCGCTCGAATACGTAGGCTTCCCTTGCAACAGGTTGGCGGTGGCAGGGGCAGGCACGGGCAACACCCCGTGGGCCATCTTGGCGGTGCCTCCACCGACGTTCAGCGGCGAACACGCAAAGCGCTCAATTCCCAGTGCTTGGAAGCCGATGCAAGCGCCAACGATGTCCACGATGGCGTCTACGGCGCCGACTTCGTGGAAGTGAATCTTCTCCAGAGGCACATCGTGTACCCGAGCTTCGGCCTCACCAAGCTTCTGAAAAATAGCCGACGCGCGATCGCGCACCAGAGGCGTAAGTTGAGAATCCTTGAAGATCTGCAAAATCGCGCCCAACGACCGATGCTTCTGCTGCTCCTCCGCCTTCACGCGGACGTAGGTCGCAGCCATACCGTTCTTCCATACCTTTTCAGCGGAGATCTCCCACCCAGAAACCTGCAAGTAGCCCAGTCCAGCGCGCAGATGTTCGATCTCGCAGCCCGCATCCACCAGCGCGCCCAGCGTCATGTCTCCGCTAATGCCCGAAAAACAATCAAAATACGCAAGTTTCATGGGAATCCGCCCGCCGCGCGATGGAGACCTGGCGCCGCGAAAATGTCCGCCGGGAGCAGAATTGATAGTATCGGCGCTCTCCAGGGGTGTCAAACAGGCTGACCTGGCAGCGGGTCATCAGCCTGCGATAATCCGCGTGGTCCCAATGGTCGACGCAACACCAACTCGAAGCTACCTGCAGGTTCTCATGCTGGAAAGAGGGGCCTTTCGCCTCATCCTGCTTTGTGGCATAGTCCAGACGCTCCGGAGGTAACCATGCGTGTTCTTGCCCTCCTGCTAACGGTGATTGCTTGTTTGAGCTCCCAGAGCACTCCCGCCCAAGTGGAACCTCCCAATGTTCCCGGCGCCCGCCCACCGGGACAACCGCCACCCCACATCGAGGAGCTCTACGCCGAAGACGGGGGCGCTCGCGGCGGCATCCTCGAGAGCATCATCATCCCGCCGAAAGCGAAGGCGCCGTTTACTCTGGAATTGGAAACGGAGTGGGTGCGGGGCCTCTCGGACGGCGGCAATATCACCCTCACGAACAAACGCCGCATCGCGCGGGACGCCGAAGGACGCATCTATCAAGAGCGCTGGTTGCTGGTTCCGAAAACCGGAAAGGCGGAATCGCAGATGAACGTCATTCAGATCTCTGATCCCATCGCGCACACGCTCTATAACTGCTTTGTGCTCGATCATAGGAAACCATGCGAGCTGGTCACCTACACCCCGTCGCCGGAAACAATTTTTAATTTTCAAGGGCCGCCCACCGGCCCGCTTCCGGGGGGCACCGGCGATAGGGTCCACTTAGCCCTAGGCAAACAACTCGTCGCGGGTGTCGAGGCGATCGGCGAGCGCGACACGGTCAACTACAATCCTGGCGTTTTCGGCAACGACCGCAAGATGACCATCGAACGCGAATTCTGGTATTGCCCGAAGCTCGGCCTCAACCTGCTCTCCAGACGTTCCGACCCGCGCTTCGGCACGCAAACCTTCACAGCTACCAATCTCATCCTGTCCGATCCCGACCCCAAGTTGTTCGAGCTGCCCGAGGGATTCACGGTCGTCGACCGTCGCCAAACGGCCCCGCCTGAGAATTGATCAGATCCTTCTGACGGCACATTTGGGTCCCCATCCGGCAAATGCAGCTCCACCAGCGATTTTAAGTTAACACAATAGTACCTTATCAGTTATAATTGTGTAGTTGTCTAGATCGCGGAAGGAGCGAAGGAACTCCAGTGACCGCGTCACCCTCCCGGCAATTCCTGATTTGGTACCGCGGCAACCGTCCACCCTTTCCTCGCTTCGTTATTTCGTTACGTCATTGCATCGTCGCCATTTTGATCGTGCAAAGCGGCTCTTTGTTTTCAACAACTTCCGACATGCCAATTTGCAAGCCCTTTGCTTTGATATCGATCCAACATACCTCTGGAGTGGACAGCCAAGGAAAGAGCGACACGTCCGTCTTTCCTTGCGGCGCGATGCGCCAAGCGCTGTGGCGGAGGTCCTTGTTCTATACTGCGTGATTGGCTTTTGCGGGCTGGCTAGCTGAAAGAGGGCATGTGTACCTGACACTGACGAATCGATTGCGCGAGGCGCTGGGGCGCCACATCCGGGAGAAGTACGATGTGGAAGTGATCGCCGTGCTGGAGCGGCCGCCGAAGATCGAAATGGGAGAGGCGGCTTCGCCCGTCTGTTTTGATTTGGCGAAACGGTTGAAGCGCGCGCCGCGGCAGATTGCCCAGGAGATCGCGGTCCAACTGGGTCCTGTGGAAGGGATTGGCGGGCTGGAGGTGGCGGGCGCCGGGTATCTGAATGCGTTCTTTGACCGCGGGGCGTTCTGGGGGAGCGTCCAGCGGGAGGCAGCTGGGAGTGCGGCGGAACACAAGCCGGAAAAGATCATCGTCGAGCATACCAGCATCAATCCGAACAAGGCGGCGCACATTGGGCACGTGCGCAACGCGGTGTTGGGCGACACGCTGGCGCGGACCTTGCGGCACGCCGGCTACAACGTGCAGGTGCAAAACTACATCGACAATACCGGCGTGCAAGTGGCCGACGTGGTCATCGGTTTTCTGCGGATGGAGGGCAAGGTTCCCGCTGACGTGAAGCATCTAACGAACCAACCTCGGTTCGATTACTACTGCTGGGATCTGTACGCGAAGGCCACCCAGTTTTTCGCCGCCGACAAGGAACAGGCTGCGAAATGGCGCGGCGAAACCTTGAAAGCGATGGAAGAAGGGCGTGGCGAGCAGGCCGAGGTCGGACGGGTAGTGGCTGATGCGATTGTGGGGTGTCACCTGCGGACCATGGCGCGGCTGGGAATCACCTACGAATTGCTGGCGCAGGAAAGCGAGATTCTGCACCTGCATTTTTGGGATGCGGCGTTTGCGAAACTAAAGGAGTCAGGCGCGATTCAGTTGGCGACCAGCGGGAAGATGGCGGGCTGCTGGATCATGCCGTGGAAGGAAAAAGAAGATTCAAGAATTAACACAGAGGACGCCGAGAGCACAGAGGGCACAGAGAAAACGGAGGACGAGAAAACTCAGGACAAAATCATTGTGCGGTCCAACGGAACGGTTACGTATGTGGGCAAGGACATTGCGTATCAACTGTGGAAGTTTGGGCTACTGGGAAAGGATTTTCGCTACGCGCAGTGGCCGAACGCTCCGGAAGGCCGAACGCTATGGATTACGACCAGCGAGGCGAGCGATCCCGCCGCGCCACATTTTGGCGAGCCGGCTAAGACCGTCTATAACGTGATTGATACCCGGCAGGCGTACGTGCAGGACGTTGTGGCGCAAGGCTTACGCGGGTTGGGCCATGCTGAGGCGGCGGAGAATTCGATTCATTTGTGGTACGAGAGGCTGGTGCTTACTCCGCGCTGCGCGGCGGAGATGGGATACGAGTTGACGCCTGAGGAGACCAAGAAGCCGTACGTAGAGGTGAGCGGGCGCAAGGGCCATGGCGTTAAGGCAGACGACCTGCTTGACCGGCTAGAGGCGGCGGCGCTGGTAGAAGTGCAGCAGCGGCACGCGGAGATGGCCGAGGACGAGCAGCGGCGGACGGCCCATGCAATTGCGGTGGGGGCTTTGCGGTTTTTTCTGCTGAAGGTCACGCGCGGCTCGATCATCGCGTTTGATTTCAAGGATGCGCTGAGTTTTGAGGGCGAGACCGGGCCGTATTGCCAATACGCGGTGGTGCGGATTCGCGGCATTCGGCGCAAGGCAGTGGAGGCCGGAGCGACGCAGGTGCAAGTGACCCCGGCGACGGTGCAGGAAGTGCTGAGCGGGCCGGAAGGACTGGGTTTGTGGGAGCTGCTACTTCTGGCGGGATCGCTAGACCACGCAGTGGACGCAACAATTGCAGCGCAAGAACCAGCGTTCCTGGCGAAATACGCGTTCCAGTTGGCGCAGGAGTTGAGCAACTTTTATCACAAGCACCACATTTTGTCGGAAGCGGACGAGCAGAAGCGCGGGTTCTTGTTGGCACTGACAGAATTGGTGGAGGCGCAGCTAGTGCGGGCGCTAAGGTTGTTGGGGATCGAAGCACCAGAAAGAATGTAGCAGCATGCCATCGGGCTGAGCGCCAAGCTGTAGCCGCCCTCTTGAGAGGGCGGCGTTTAGATGCCAATGGTAACCATGCTGTCTAATCGGCAGGACGGCCACCCGACGGCAGGCCGGCGGCGTTGCTACTCAGTACGACATGACGAGGTTGATCAAAGTCCGCAGGGCGACGCCGGTGGGGCCTTTGGCTAGCCAGGGCTTGGCATCGTCGTTCCAAGCGGTGCCAGCGATGTCGAGGTGAATCCAGGGCGAGTCGCCGGCAAACTCGCGGATGAACCAGGCGCCGGTGATCGAGCCGCCCCCTTTGCCGCTGCCGATATTCTGGATGTCAGCGAAACTGCCCTTGATGAACTCGCGGTATTCGTCGTCCATGGGCATCTGCCACATCTTTTCGCCGGCGGCCTTGGCGCTGGCCAGGAGTTTGTCGGTCCAGGGCTGATCAGAACCGAAGACGCCCACATTGATGTTGGCGAGGGCCACCACGATAGCGCCGGTAAGCGTAGCGGCATCAACAAGATGCGTAGCACCGAGCTGCTTGATGTAGGTGACGCCGTCGGCCAGGATCAATCGGCCCTCGGCGTCGGTGTTCAGAACTTCGATGGTCTTGCCGGACATGGCAGTCTGGATGTCGCCGGGCTTTTGGGCCGCGCCGCCAACGACGTTCTCGGTGCTGGGCACCACGCAAATGACTTTGACGTTGGGCTTGAGGGCCGCAACAGCGCGCATGACCCCGAGCATGGTGGCGCCGCCAGCCATGTCGTACTTCATTTTTTCCATGCCTTCCGCGGGCTTGATGGAGACGCCGCCGGTATCGAAGGTAACCGCCTTACCGATGAGGCCGATGACCGGAGCTCCCGGCTTCGGATTGGCGGGAGTATAGGTCACCACCATGACGCGGGGCGGCTCGGGCCCCCCTTGCGCAACGCTGAGCAGGGCGCCCATCTTAAGGTCGGCTATCTTCTTTTCGTCGAGAATCTCGACGGCCAGGCCGGCTTCCTTGGCCATGGCCTCGGCCCTTTCCGCCAAGATCTTTGGAGTCAGCTTGTTGGAGGGTTCGTTGACCAGGTCGCGCGTGAAATTCTGGGCATCGGCGATAATGCGGCCCCGCGAGAGCCCTTTTTCCCCGATGGCACGTTCTTTGTCGGAGTAGCCGGCCAGCAGGACGGTGTCGACGGATTTGTCGTTCTTCTTGTCCGTCTTGTACTTGTCGGTCTCAAAATTGGCGGCCAGGGCGCCTTCGGCAATGGCTTGCGCGGCGTCCTCGGTCACTTCCCCTTCCCGGACCAGGAAGGCGATATTCTTGACCGAGCGGGCTTTGAGGTAGCGCAGCGCGGCGCCGGCGATCTTGCGGAGCGTGGCGCCGTCGAATTTGTCGCGCTTCCCGGCTCCCACCAGCAACAGACGGGCAGCCTTCAGCCCGGCGGGGGCGTGAATAAGGGTCATTTCGAGAGATTTGCCGGTCAGTTCGCCGCTCTTGGCGAGTCTGCGCAGGAGGCCGTTGGCGGCTTGGTCGACTTCGGAAACGCGGCCGTGAACGGGGTCGGCATCTTCAAAGAGGTACGAGACGAGCGCATCGGTCTCGAGAGTAGCGTACGGCTTGGTTTCCAGCGTGATCTGCATGTCGAGTCTATCGCCTCCGGTTGCGATACATAGCTTGATCGGCTTCCCTGCGGGCTTCCTTGTCGCGCTCGCCCTGGCGGCGGTCCCAGGTTTTCTTGCCCTGGGCCACTGCGATTTCGCACTTGGCGATGCCGTCGCGGAAGTATATGCGCAGGGGAATGACGGTCAAACCCTTAGCCTGGGTACGAGCGGCCAACTTGTAAATCTCGTTTTGGTGCAGCAGCAGCTTGCGAGAGCCCAAGGGCTCATGGTTCCAAGGGCCGCCGGGCAGGTATTGGGCGATGTGGGCGTTGACCAGCCAGGCGCCGGAGGGCTTGAAATCGACGAAGGCGTCGCGGATATTCGCCTTTCCTTGGCGCAAGGCCTTAACCTCGGTGCCGTGAAGGACCAAGCCAGCCTCGAATTTCTCCATCAGAATATAGTTATAGGAGGCGGCGCGGTTCTGCGCGACCACCAACTCTTTGGGCTTCTCAGACTTTTGGGATGGCTTGGCCACGCGGTCCAATCTTATGTGACTGCGACATTAAATGTTAGTGGGGAGGGGGTAACATATGCAAGACAGCCAACCTTCCATTGCTTGTCCCGCCTCTAACCCGATGCTAGACTTCGACCGATTCGTGCCCAAGCCTTGGAGAGTGCATGCGAGCGTGGAGTAAGCTAATTGTTTGTGTGAGTTGCGGGTTGCTCGCGGCGGGCTGCCCGAAGGGCAAACCTGACTACCAGCAGGGACGCAAGGCGGAAACGCTGCAGGACTACGACGCGGCATTCGAGTTCTATCAAAAGGCGCTCAAAAGCGAGCCTGGAAACGCTGAATATCTGATCAAGTTCAACCAGGCACGGTTTGAGGCCGGAGCGCTTCACGTAAAACAAGGTGTCAAGCTGCGCGAGCGAGGCGATCTGCAAGGGGCCGCGGGGGAATTTCAGAGGGCGGAAGCCATCGACCCGTCCAGCCCGGTCGCCGAGCAGGAACTACGCAAGACCGCGGAAATGATTGGGGAGAAGAATCGCGCGGCCGATGCCGCCGCCGAGCCACCTCCGGATCCCCACGAGCAAACGCTGGCGTCCGCACCGCCGGAAATCAAGCCGCTATCGCGTGCGGCGATCAACCTGAAGATGTCGAACGAAGCTAAAGTTGTGTTCGACACCATAGGCAAGCTGGCAGGTCTCACGATCATTTACGACCCGGACTTTCCCGCCCGCCGGATCACCACCGAGCTGAACAACGTGACCCTGGAACAGGCGCTGGAAATTGTGTCGCTGGAGAGCAAGGCCTTTGTGAAGCCGGTGACAGAAAATATCATTTTCGTGATACCCGACCAGCCACAGAAGCGCCGGGATTATGAAGAGCAGGTCGTCCGCACATTTTATCTGTCGAATACGGTGCAAGCGCAGGACCTGACGGAAATTGTAACGGGACTGCGGCAGTTGCTGGATTTGAAGCGCATTCAACAGGTCAACTCGCAGAACGCTATCATTGTGCGGGACACGCCCGATAAGTTGGCGATTGCCGAGAAGATGATCCGGGACATCGACAAGGCCAAGCCGGAAGTGGTCATCGAGGTACAAGTTCTAGAGGCGCGCGTCGATAAGATACGCAATCTGGGCATTCTTCCTGGGCAATCGGCATCCATCAACATAGTGCCGCCAGGCACCACGACCACGACGAGTGGTACTCCTACGACAAACACTACGACCAATATCCTGACCTTACAAAACCTGACGCATCTTACCGGCGCTGACTACAGCGTTACGCTCCCGAGCTTCACCGCCAATGCGCTGTTGAACGATTCGACCACCAAGATTATCCAGAATCCAGAGATTCGCTCGGTAGATGGCCAGCCTGCCAAGCTGCGCATCGGCGACCGGGTTCCAGTGGCCACCGGCAGCTTCCAGGCGGGTGTCGGAGTGGGCTCGACTGGCGGCGCGGGCTTTGTCAATCCGCTAGTAAATACGCAATTCCAGTACATCGATGTGGGCGTGAACGTGGACATCACCCCGCGCGTGCATCCCAACCACGAAGTGAGCATGAAGGTCCAGTTGGAAGTTTCTTCGGTTACAGGGCAGTCCAACATTGGCGGGATTCAGCAGCCGATCATCAGTCAGCGCAAGATCGAGCACGATATCCGGCTGAAAGAGGGCGAGGCCAGCGTCCTGGGAGGATTGATTCAACGGACGGATACCAAGAGTTTGAACGGCTGGCCGGGCGCCGCCCACGTTCCGCTGTTGCGTTATTTGTTTTCCGAAGACACCAAGAATTTTGAAGACGACGAGATTCTCATCATTCTGACGCCGCGCATCGTACGACTTCCGGAATGGACGCGGGCCAATCTGCGGCCCTTGTTCTCGGGCACCGAAACGAACGTGCAAGTGAAACGCGAGCACGAAGTGCAGGCGCCCAATACGCAGCTGGCCGCGCCGGCGCCGGAAGGTCCCGCGAATCCGGGAGCAGCGCCAACCGCGCCTGGCGCAGCAGCCCCGGCGCAAGGCGGGCAGTCCGCACAACTGCGGCTCGAGCCGCGGAGTCTGTCGTTGAAAGCGGGACAACAAGCGACCATCGGAGTGGTGGTCGACAACGTGAACGATCTGTTCTCGATTCCCTTCCTGCTGCAGTACAACCCCGCGGTGATTAGCGTGGAAGAAGTGCAGCATGGCGGATTCTTACAGGGCGGGAACCAGGAGATCGCCATCGTGCAACGCGTCGACAAGGAGCACGGACAGGCGATTATTTCGGCCACGCGCCAGCCCAATACCGCGGGCGTCAACGGCACCGGAACGATCATGGGCATCGTCGTCAAGGCGCTCGCTCCGGGCACCTCCAACCTGACTATCGTGCAGGTCAACGCCAAAGATTCGCAGCAAAGGCCGATTCCGCTGGTCACCAGCGAGGCAACGCTGCAAGTTCAACCCTAGTCCAATCAAGAGAAACCGATGTCGCTCAGGATTCGCTCTCGCCGCCAGGAACTTTCGAGCCAAGCCGGGATGACCCTTCTCGAGCTGATCCTGGCGTCCGCCATTCTCTTGATACTGTCTTCCGCAGCGATGCCGATTGTGCGCTATACGCTGGTGCACAAGAAGGAAGCCCTGCTGCACTACGAGTTGCGGCAAATGCGCGACGCCATCGACCGCTACAAGGACTTGGCCGACCGCAACCTGATCCGCGTGGAAGTGGGCAGCGAGGGCTATCCGCCCGACCTGGAAACGCTGGTAAAAGGCGTGCAACTGGGCGCCGGAAACGACCGCAAAATCCGTTTTCTGAGAAGCGTTCCCAAGGATCCGATCACCGGCCGGGCCGAATGGGGGCTACGTGCCGTTCAGGACGATGCGGATTCGACAAGTTGGGGCGGGAAGAATGTATTCGACGTATACTCCAAATCTCAAGGCACGGCCAGCGACGGAACCCGCTATGTGGACTGGTAACGGAAGCAAGGACGCCGGAATGAATGGACTGAGTCTCGGACAAAGGAATGGGTCGGGGTGGAAGCGGAAGCGCCGAGGAGTTGCCTTCGGCGCCGGCTTTACGTTGATCGAATTGATGCTGGTCATCACCATCATCTTCATCCTGCTGGGTATTGCCGCAATGCGCTACGATCGCGCGGTGCAGCACGCGCGGGAAGCTACGTTGAAAAGCGATTTGCAGGTCATGCGGCAGGCCATCGACAATTACACGCTGGACAAAGAGGCCGCGCCGCAGTCGCTCGAGGATCTGACCAACCCGCAAGCGCCCTACTTGCGTGAGGTTCCCACCGATCCGATAACGCGTGCGAAGGATTGGCACGTGGACTTCGGGGACCTGGTGCTGAGTCCGGACCAGACCAACAGCGGAATCGTCGACGTGCATTCCAGCTCCGATCAAATTTCACCGTTCGACGGAAACCCCTACAGCACCTGGTAGTTTCGTCTTCCTTTTCCAACTTCAAGTGCCACGCTGCGCACCCGTCGGCGCCGATTTGACGGAACACCCCGCGTCCGCTATAGTCTCTGTGCGGGGTGGAGCAGCCTGGTAGCTCGTCGGGCTCATAACCCGAAGGTCGTCAGTTCAAATCTGACCCCCGCAACCAATTCGAGATTCATAGGCCGGGCACAGGCGCCCGGCCTTTTTCTTTCCGGACGAAATGTCTCGTGTTTTGGACAAAAGGCGAGCGCTGATCGAGTTTCCACGGAGCAGCGACACGCTACTGCAGCTTTGCGCTCTCCACCTTCGCTTTTTTCAAGGTAGGAATCTCGGAATCGGCATCCTTCCAAAGAGTGAGGAAATCTTGGTAGTTCTTGCGGGCCTTGGCTGTGTCACCTTGCATTGCGTAAGCGCGGGCCATGCCGAGATGCGCAAGCACGGCGAACGCGTCTCCAATCACCATTCCGCGGTGATCCACAATTTTTTGAAATTCCCTGGCGGCTTCGGTACTTTGGCGGGCGGCCAAGTACGCTTGGCCGCGCACATAGACCGGATAGAGGGCTCCAAAATACGCAAATGTGGCGCTGCGCGGACTGCTTAATTCGTAAGGAATGGCAACTTGAAGAAGTTCAATCGCCTTTGAAGGATCGCCATGGTCCAGCGCCAGTGTCGCGTACACAGCCGGGAGGTAATTGAATCGGACCGACGTGTCCTCGGGGAAGTCTCGTTCCAAATCATTGGCCAGAGACTGAGCCTGGGAAGCATCGCCGGACATGGCCAGCACGAGGGCTGCGCCATACTTGACCTCCCGGTTTTTGGCAAGCTTAAGTGCATCCTTGGCCGTCCGCTCTGCCAAAGACGCATTCCCGAAAAAGGCTTCCCACAACGCGGCTCTGGTTCCAAATAGTGCTGCCCTTTCGCGATGTCCTGCCTGTCGTGCTAAATCGCTCGCCCGCTGTGACCACCTTCTGGCTTCTTTCAGGTGACCGGTGTAAGCCAGGGCAAAAGCCTGGCGGTCCGAAATCCAGTCCTCGGCGCCAGGCTTATCTCGAGCCGCGGCTACTTCCCGTTGCATGCCTGCGCTGTCACCTTTCAAAAAGTCGAAATCGAATTGCAGAAGCGACAAGAAAGGAGCTTCCATTTTTCGCTCGGAGGCCCTCCGAAGCACGCCCTCAGCCTCTGCCAGGCGGTCAAGATAAACAAAGTTGTAGCCAAGGAGAAAATATCCAGTGTAAGTGTCTGGAGCAAGTTCGACAGCCTTACGGCCCTCCTCCGCTGCCTTTTCATATCTGCCAAGCACAGGATAAATGAAACCGGACAGGAAAGCGTGAGGTGTCCACTCGCGGGGATAAATTTGCGCCCACTGGTCGCAGGTCTGCTGTGCCTTCTCTTGGTTTCCTGTTGCGCGGCCATCATAGTAGGCAGTGATGAAAAACTTTTCTTTGTCACTTACACGACCGCGCAATTCGTAGGCTTTGCGAATGTTCTCTGCGGCAAGGTCGGACTCACCAGTCGCGCCATAGTAGAGCCCAAGCGCAGCATAGCCCATCGCAAATTTCGGGTCGATCTCCACGGCGCGTTTGAAAAAAGGCAGACCGGCATCGGCGCCCGCCGAGGCGTTACGTTGCCAGCCGATGCTGTAGGCTTGCAAAGCCTGGAGCGAAGACGTGGTGGCTTCCTCGAGGGGGACATCATGCTGCTGAACGGTGGCAAGCGATTCGCCGACGCGCGTTCTGAACTTGCTGGCCATTTGACCCAGGGCATTCAACACGTCTTCCTTCTTAGCGGCTTGGACCAGTTCGTCATCGAGGGCTTCCCCAGTGCGGCAGTCTTCCGCTCGTAGTCCCAGGACATACTGGTTCCCTAGAGCTGCGATCGAACCATGCAACACGGCGGCACTGGCGGTGCGCTGACAGACTTCTCGCGCGAGCTGCGGAGTCAGGTGCGCATCGGCAGGTTGGCTCATCATGCGCAGCGCTTGTTGGACTCGGTCCTCGGGAACAAGGCTTAAGAAAGGAGATTGTTCAAGTTGCACGGCCAAACCCTGCCGCAGTGTGCCGTCGAAAACGGGATCGCCGGTGGCGTTAGTGAAGTCCGCGAGAACGATGGTGTCTTTGTCCGTCAGCGCGTGCGCCTTGCGGGAGAGAAACAGCCAGCCGCCCACCGCCAGTATTACAATCAATATCGCTACGAAACTCATCATCGCTGTACGAATTCCGGTGCTTTTTGTCGCGGGCTTCACCGACGCACCGGCCGCTACGTCGGCGCTGCGCCCCGAATCCAAATCCCGCTTCAGCCGCTGCAAATCCGCGCGCACGTCGGCGGCATTCTGGTAGCGCAGCTTTCGGTTCTTCTCCAACGCTTTGTTGATGATCTCTTCCAGCTTTGGCGGAAGATCGGGATTCAACCGCACTGGCGCCACCGGGGCGCGGTTAAGAATCGCTTCCGCGATCACCCCGGAAGTCTCGCCACGAAACGGCAGAATTCCAGTCGCCATTTCGTAGAGCACTACACCGAACGAGAACAGATCCGTGCGGGTGTCTACTTCTTCGCCCCGCACCTGTTCCGGCGACATGTACGCGAAGGTGCCGATCGCCGAGCCCGGATGAGTGAGTTGTTCGAGGTCGGTGACGGTAGGCATTGCCGAAAAATCCACAGCGCCGCGCCTAGGTGTCAGCTTTGCCAAGCCAAAATCCAGAATCTTGATATGTCCGCGCCCCGTCACGAAAATATTCGTGGGCTTGACGTCGCGGTGGACGATCCCCTTCGCGTGGGCCGCGTCCAGCGCGTCCGCAATCTCAATCCCAAACTCCAGCAACTCGTCCGGCGACACCGGCTTGCCGGAAATCCGGTGCTTCAACGTCTTCCCGTCGAGAAACTCCATCGCGATGAACTGCCGGCCGTCTTGCTCGCCGACGTCGTAAACGGTGCAAATGTTTGGGTGATTCAACGCCGATGCGGCTTGTGCTTCCCGCCGGAATCGTTCCAGGGCGGCGGAATCGTCGGACATGTAGCCAGGCAGGAATTTCAAACCGACGGACCGGTGTAGCCGCGTGTCCTCGGCTTTGTACACGATTCCCATTCCACCGCCGCCGAGCTCCGCCACAATCCGATAATGGGAGACAGTTCGGCCGATCAGAGAGGAAAAGTCAGTCACTATCGCTAATGTTAGGTTGGAGACAGAACGCAAGTCAACGTGTGCGTACTAGAGGAATTCTTGGCTCTGCCCTTAATCCCCATCGCTCACGAAAACGCGCTTGCGTTAACCAAACCACCGCCTCTCGCATGCATTGAAATCGGTTTGGTAGACTGTTGGGAAAGACTTGGGAAAGAACTCAAAGCCACATGTCTTTTAGTACGTGCTCATAACCCGAAGACAAAAAGGCGGAGCGGGGTTCTACGCCGTCACTGGTATTGATCCAGCAAAACTGCGACGAAAAAGGCGCGTCGTCGGGCTCATAATCCCGCAGAGCGGGATCGTCAGTTCAAATCTGCCTTCAACCAATTGGAAGTTTGGATGCCAAAGGCCGGATGCTCCATCCGGCCTTTTCTTTTGGGGACTCTGAGAGTTGAGTGAACCTCCCGTCTGCCCCTGAGTTTCTATGGTTTTTGAGGTCTTCGGTTCAAGTCAGGCCACCACAAGCGAAAAATCTTTTCTATCAGCAACTTCCGCGAATCCCGCAACTTCCGCGATCCCAGCGCCACCCACATTGTTCGTTACTTAAATCAGGTCTTGCCGTTATGCAGTCGCGAACGGAGCTACAGGCCCGGCATGTCGCATTCTTACTATCACGAAAAACTGCGGTGTCGCTAATATGCGCCCTAGATGGAACGCTGAGAGGAGAGGAGACCAGACCTTGATATGACTATGGCATCTCTCCCGCTCTCGTCGAGAGCGCAAAAAAGCAGGGCGGTCGAACAATGGTTCGTTACAGGTCTGGCGCTGGCAATGCTTGCCGTGGCTATAGTCGGATTCACGCCCTCAATCATCCATACCGCGGGACGGAGGGCGCCGCTATCCCCACTTGCGGCCGCGCACGGAATCGTATTTTTCGGCTGGCTTTGCATTTTTCTTGTGCAGAGCAGGCTAGTGGCGACCGGACGGATTGCGCTTCACCGGCAGCTTGGCGTCACCGCAGGTTTGGTCCTGATTCCGATGTTTCCGCTGGCGTACGCGGCCTCTATCTCGATGGTGCGCCGGGGTTTCGATCTGAGCGCTGATCTTAGAATTGGCCACGACCCGCTTTATGAGTTCATATTCCCGTTCGGTGACCTACTCGCGTTCATGGTCCTTGTTGTAGCGGCAATTGCCTATCGTCGCCGGCCGGAGATCCACAAAAGGTTGATGTTGTTTGCAAA
>Ga0210384_10000968_pt1 | contig 41116 bp, 33 predicted proteins | sample IncBWH2MmetaG_FD_160574 | JGI IMG/M metagenome (GOLD analysis project Ga0210384, IMG submission 160574) | Forest soil microbial communities from Barre Woods Harvard Forest LTER site, Petersham, Massachusetts, United States - Inc-BW-H-2-M | ecosystem: Environmental > Terrestrial > Soil >...
TGAGCACGGAATTCAGCTTGACGATGAAGCCATTAAGAAAATGGTGGCGAAGGGAACCTATCTCGTACCCACGTTGTACGTGTACGCTGGCGCGTTGGAGAAGCTTGACCTTGAGAAGTCCGGCGGAAAAACAAGCCGGGTGATTCTTCATGAGGCCAGCTTCCGGAAAGCCCTCGCGGCAGGCGTGAAGATCGCATTCGGGACCGATGCAGGACCATTCCCCCATGGCACGCAGGCGATTGAATTCGAATGGATGACGCGCTACGGCATGTCCCCTCTTGCGGCTATCCGATCCGCCACCATCAATGCGGCGGACTTGATGGGATGGGGAGATCAAATTGGGGCCATTGAACCGGGAAAGTATGCGGACATGATCGCGGTGAGTGGCGATCCATTGGATGACATCAAGCAACTGGAAAGAGTGAAATTTGTGATGAAGGGCGGCGCGATCGTCAAAGACGATCTGACGAAGTCGCAGGCAGCAAATGATTCGAAAAATTAAGCGCTTGCTTTCGCGGACTTAATGGCCTGCAGGCTGTCACGGGCAGCCTCGACGGTGCGGTCAATATCGTTGTCCGTGTGCGCTGCGGAAACGAAGAGAGCCTCGAATTGTGAGGGCGCGATAAAGACGCCGCGGCTGATCATCTCATTGAAGAATGCGCTGAATCGTGCCGTGTCGGACTTCTTTGCGTCATCATAATCAAGCACCGCGTCGTCATTGAAGAACAACGTTATCAGCGATCCGGCGACGCTAACCTGGCCTTGCAAGCCTGCTTCCCGTAGCGCATATCTGAGACCTTCGCCTAGTCGTCCTGATTTCCGAGTGAGGGTCTCGTAGAACCCGGGGGTTTCAAGTATGGGAAGCGTGGCAAGACCGGCGCGCATGGCGATCGGGTTTCCTGAGAGTGTCCCCGCCTGATAGATCGGCCCCAGCGGCGCGATCATTTCCATAACATCTCGCCGGCCACCGTAGGCTGCTACCGGCAGCCCACCGCCGATAATTTTTCCAAGTGTCGTCAGGTCCGGCTGAATCTTGTAAAGATTTTGCGCGCCGCCGTGAGCGATGCGGAATCCGGTGATCACTTCGTCGAAGATGAGTAGAGCACCTTCCTGGGCCGTGAGTTCACGCAGCCCTTCGAGAAACGCAAACGTCGGCGGCACGACACCCATGTTGGCAGCCACCGGCTCGACAATCACCGCAGCAATCTTGTCCTTATGCTGCGCAAAAATCTGCTCAACCGATTCGAGGTCGTTGTATGGTGCGTTGAGCGTCATCTTCGTGAATGCGTCTGGAACCCCCGGGCTGGAAGAAATTCCGAGCGTGGCCAGCCCGGAGCCGGCCTCCACCAAAAAGCTATCGGCATGGCCGTGATAACAACCTTCAAATTTGAGGATCAGATCGCGCTTCGTGTAACCTCGGGCAGCGCGAATTGCGGACATTGTCGCCTCGGTCCCGGAGCTGACGAACCGGATGCGCTCTATGGATGGAAGGGCGCGGGCAATCCGCTCGCCGAGTTCTATTTCAAGGGGGGACAGCATTCCGTAGCTCGTGCCACAGGCGGCTTGGTCGGTAATGGCAGCGACGACGTCAGGGTGTGCATGCCCTAGGATAAGCGCGCCCCATGAACAGACGTAGTCAATATATTCCCGCCCATCAACATCGTGAAGTCGCGCGCCCGAAGCGCGGTCGATAACAAGCGGCGTCCCGCCGACTGCGTGAAATGCCCGCACCGGGCTGTTGACGCCACCGACAAGAATTTTCTTTGCTCGCTCGAATAGTTGCGTCGAACGTGGACGCGGATCAGGTGACATTGCTTTTTGGGTGCCCTTGTCTGCTGTGCCGGCCATTTAGCAGGCTTTCAGCCACCGCGCAGCATCTTTGGCATGATAGGTCAGAATGATATCGGCGCCTGCCCGCTGGATGCTGGTCAGGATTTCTAGAACGACTCGTTTTTCGTCAATCCAGCCGTTGCACGCAGCCGCCTTCACCATGGCGAATTCACCGCTGACATTGTAAGCGCCCAGTGGAACGTCAAAACGCTCGCGTACACGCTGGATGATGTCGAGATAAGGCAGCGCGGGTTTGACCATGATCATGTCAGCGCCCTCCTCCAGATCCTGCGCCACTTCGCGGAGCGCCTCGCGACCGTTCGCGGGATCCATCTGGTAGCTGCGGCGATCGCCAAACTGAGGTGCGGATTGCGCGGCTTCGCGGAAAGGACCATAAAAACCGGAGCAATATTTCGCGGCGTAAGAGAGGATGGCCACGTCTTGAAATTTATGCTCGTCGAGCTTACTGCGAATGGCGGCCACCCGGCCATCCATCATGTCCGAAGGAGCGACTATATCCGCGCCAGCACGTGCTTGCGAAAGCGCGCAGTCTGCCAACCGTTCGAGGGTCGGATCATTCATCACCTCGCCGTCTTTCGTAACGCCGCAGTGGCCATGGCTCGTGTATTCACACAAGCAAACATCGGTGATCACCAGCAGATCGAGTTTGGCTTTTTTAATGGCTTCAATTGCGCGCTGCACTGGCCCGCTTGCAGCAGAGGCTTCGGATCCAGTCTCGTCCTTGTGCTCGGGAAGCCCAAATAAAATCACGGCGGGAATGCCAAGGTCTGCGACTTCACGACATTCCTCAACGATTTGATCCACTGACTGTTGATATACGCCCGGCATGGAGCTGACCTCGGTGCGGATGTTTTTTCCGGGACACACGAACATTGGAAAAACCAGGCCAGAGGTAGAGAGACGAGTTTCCCGGACAAAGCCTCGGAGCGCTTCTGTGCGTCGCAACCTCCTCGGCCGGTGAACTGGAAATGTCATGCCGGTTTGACCTTGGCTGGGCGCTGCAGATAGTGCGAGGCGAGCGCATTGCAAATTCCCGAGACCGAAGACTCAGAGGCCTCAATCTCAACACGAGCGCCGGCACTCCGGATGGCACTGGCCGTTGTGGGGCCGAGCGCAGCGAATTTCACTCGCGTGGACAAACATGCTGCCTCGTCTGCGCCGATGCAATCTGAGAAAACATGGAATGCAGACGGACTCGCGAAAATAATCGCGTCCACTTCCCCACCGCGGACACGAGACAGCATGCCAGTATCCACCCCCTCAGGGGCAGTCGTGCGATACGCGACTACTTCGGTCAATCGCGCGCCAACGCCGCGCAGAGCATTGGACAAGCCCTCATCTCCACGGTCGCTTCGAGGCAGCAGCACCTTTTTCCCCGACATGCGATCTCCTAGCTCCCGTACCAGCGCTTCCCCAGTCTGATTCCTTGCTACGAAATCTACACGCAAGCCTTCTGAGGCTATCGCTTGGGCCGTTCCTTGACCCACTGCTGCGACCATGCACATGGGCGATTGCTCTGCTTCCCACCTGATAGCCAACTGGCGGCAACGGTTAAAGAGATATCGTACTGCATTCCCGCTCAGGAAAAGAATGGCATCGAACCCGGAAAGCTTGTGCAGTGCATCATCAACGTGACGCCAATCTTCTGGCGGGGCAAACTCGACCATTGGCAAGAGGAAGACTTCTGCTCCCAAGATTTCGAGCGCGTGAATCATTTCCTGAGCTTGCTCTGGTGCACGCGTCAGCACGATTCGCTTGCCCTCAAGCGGCCTGTTATCCATTCCCAACGCCGCGCCCCGCAAGGCGCAAGATGCGATCGGCGCCCGCTTCGAGAAGAACTTGTCCGAGCCGCTTCCCGATTTTTTCTGCCTCCTCGGGCGCGCCAGACTGCTCGCGCCGGAGGTGCTCCTTCCCATCAGGCGACAGCACGCAGGCTTCGAGAAGAAGTCCCGCCGCCCCCAGCCTTGCCCATGCACCAAGCGGAACCTGGCAGCCACCCTCAAGTTCGCGGAGAAGCGAACGCTCCGCAGTCACGCAGGTACGGGTGGCCTCATCGTTGAGTCCCGCAACAAGCACCGAGGTCTCGCGATCGTCTTCGCGCGTTTCGATTCCCAACGCACCCTGGCCCACTGCTGGAAGCATGCTTGAGGTGGGAAGAACTTGCGTGATTTTCTCGCTCATCCCCAGACGATCCACACCCGCCTTGGCCAGGATGATGGCATAGTATTCGCCTGCCGCAACTTTCTTTATTCGCGTATCCACATTGCCGCGCAGCTCGACTGGCTGAACGTCCGGGCGAAGGAAGAGAAGTTGCGCTTGACGACGCAAACTGCTGGTGCCGACGCGGCTGCCAGCCGGCAGCTTATCCAAGTTGACACACCGATGCGAGATGACGCAATCGCGGACATCTTCACGTTTGCTGATCGCCGGAAATGCCAAGCCTCCCGGGATTTCAGTGGGAACATCTTTCATGCTGTGCACCGCCAGGTCAATTGCACCGGACAGGAGGGCATCCTCAAGCTCTTTGATGAAGATCCCTTTCATTCCGATTTGCGAGATGGTCGCGCCTTGAAAATGATCACCCGAAGTGTGAATGCGGACAATCTCAGATTCGACGCCGTGCAGTTCGGCGAGACGGATTCGAATGTGGTTCGATTGCCAAAGCGCCAGCGCGCTTCCACGCGAGCCGATCCGCAACGGCTTCAATCTTTTTTCTCCTCCAGCCCGAAAAGATGCCGCAGTGCTTCAATCCCTGCCAGGCGTCCGCGCAAGCCTCGGCCGTGTTGCAGCCTTTGCGAAGGCCTTGCTAACACGCGCTCAATCAATTCCTCGGTGATGTGCGCGATGCGCGCGCGCTCTTCCGGCGAAACGTCCTTCAATTCGCCCAGTTTTTCGCGGATCACCATCTCGCGATGCTTTTGAAAATGGTCTCTGAGGTCGTCCACAATAGAAGCTGCTTCAAGCGCGGTCCGCCAAGCTTCAAACTTTGCAAGGTGTTCGCTGATGAGCGCTTCTGCTCGGGGAATTTCGGACTCGCGGGCTTTCCTGTTCTGCTCTACCACTTCGCCGAGATCTTCAATGTTGTAGAGATACAGGTTGTAAAGTCCGGCTGCGTCGGCCGCAACATTCCGCGGGACGCCGAGGTCCACGACAAAAACGGGTCGCCCGTGTCGCGCTGCAATCGCCCGATCAAGCATTTCTCGCGTCAAGACAGCTCCCGTGCCGCCGACGGATGCCACCAGGATGTCAGGGACTCCCACGATAGCATCGAGCGATTCCCACTCTACTGCGTCGCCGCCCATCTTGCGGGCCAACTCTGCGGCATGTTCATAGGAGCGGTTCACAACCCGAAGACTCCCTATCCCGCGATTGCGCAAGTGCTCCACCACCTGTTCAGCCACCGCGCCTGCACCCACGATCAGTGCTGAATGGCCTTTCAGGTTTCCGAAGACTCGCTCGGCAAGTTTCACACCTGCCAGTGCGACAGACATCGGACGCGCCCCCACTTCTGTTTCCGCGCGCACTCGCTTGCCCACCTCGATCGCGCCTTGAAAGATCCGATTTAGCACCGGCCCCGTTGAGCCGTGATCGAGCGCCTGGCTGTAAGCTCCGCGGAGCTGGCCGAGGATTTCCGCCTCGCCAAGGAGCATCGAGTCCAGGCCCGCAGCGACGCGGAAAAGGTGCCGCACCGCATCCGTTCCCATCCAGCGGTAGAGCCTTCCATCCAGCTCCTTCGGGGGAATCTTGTGGAAGGAAATAAAATAATTCTCCATTGCCTCGGCCGTACTTCCACCAGTTTCTCCCGGGACCCCATACAATTCGCTGCGATTGCAGGTGGAGAGCACTACTGCCTCTTCCAGGATGCCGCGCTTGCGCAATTCGTCGGCGGCATACATCGCTTGCTCGGAGGTGAAAACCACTCGCTCACGCAATTCAAGAGGCGCCGTGTTGTGGTTGCAGCCAATGAGAGCCACCTGAACCCGGTTACCGCTCTGCTCTGACAGTTTAGTTTGCGTCCTCATCAGAAGAATCTGTGAAACTTGGTGAAATACAGATTTACAACGGTGTAGCTGAACAGCACGACCACAAAGTTTACAGCGCAGAACAGCGCCGCCCGGGCACCTCGCCAGGTCGCGCTACGCGAAAGCCACAAATAAGCAACATACGCAGCCAGGATCGCGAGTGTTACGATCACTTTCGGGTCACTCCAAGAATAGCCGCCGCTCAGGCGGTGCTGCCAAATTAGCCCCATTACCACACCCAGGATGAGCGCTCCCAGGCCAACGTATACGCTGCTGCGCGCCATTCGGTCGAGCACATCAAGCGCAGGAAAGCGCCAGAAGGGACTGCCAAGCCTCCGAGATCGCAGCAAGCGGTCCTGCACCAGATAGATCAGGCTCAGGACAAACGACAGCGCAAATGCCGCGTAGGCCCAAGTATTCAGTGTAACGTGCAAGGCGAAAAGCACGCCCCGTGCGGGGGGTGGCGTCGGGACTTCCGGGGGGGCGAGCAAACCCAATAGCGCCATCCAGACCACCAAGAGGAGTGTCACAAAAGCCCCGACGGACCTCTGGCGATGAAAAATTTCCAGCCCCAGGTAGGTAATCCCAAGAAGCCACGCAAACAACGACATGGAGCCATGGAGATCGTTGTATGGAACGCTATGAGTCCACCGAGACCGCTCTAATAAATCGAAATATTGGAGCAGGATACCGCCCGCAAGCAGCCCGGAAGCCAGCCTTCCCAGACATAAATGGGGGGAATATAGATTTCGCGCGTAACAGAGCAAGCTGATCCCGTAAAGTGCGACGCTTAGGGATCCCAAGTGGTGTGCCATGTAAGGATGAGACTCCCGAGGACTAATCCGCATTATACCGCTGATTCCGGTGCGTGGCCTCTGACGAATCGACTCCGTGCAGTTTGGATGGTACCGGTGCGGCCTCATGCTCCATCTGCTATGATTGCGTCGAACTTGCCGCGTTGCAGGTGATGCTCAGGCGATACTCATGATACAGGCCATCGAAAACCGAAAGGAACTATTCCTGCGCGCGTGCCGCTTTGAGCCGGTCGAGCGAGTCCCCGTTTGGCTCATGCGGCAAGCGGGGCGATACCTGCCTGAATATCAGGCAGTCCGCACACGTCATTCATTCCTTGAGATTTGCAAGACTCCCGAACTCGCTGCGGAAGTCTCCTTGCAGCCCTTCCGAATCCTCGGAGTGGACGCAATCATCGTTTTCTCAGATATTTTAATTGTTGCCGAAGCGATGGGCATGAGTCTCGAGGTGCCGGACTCAGGCCCGGTGCTCTCGAATCCGGTCCACACCTTGGATGACGTGCGGCGTCTGCGCCAATTCGATCCCGAACGAGCCACCAGATTCGTCAGCGATGCGATTCGTACAATATGCCGCGCTGTGGGCCCGGATGTCCCTGTGATTGGTTTTTCAGCGGCGCCTTGGACGCTCGCTTGCTACATGATCGAAGGTCGAACACGGGGCGACATCTCGCTGGCTAAGCAGGTGCTCCGCGAGCAACCAACGCTGCTCCGCGAATTGCTCGCGCTGATCTCCCAGGTCACGATTGCCTATCTACGATCTCAAATCGTAGCAGGCGCGGCTGTTGTGCAACTCTTCGACACCTGGGCCGGTGAACTCAGTACGGATGAATACGAAGCATTTGAGCTGCCCGCCACTCAGAAAGTGTTCGAGGGCCTCTCGGATTTGGGGGTGCCGAAAATACTTTTCGCTCGAGGCTCTGCGCCGATTCTCACTTCACTTGCGAGGTCAGGGGCTGATGTCTTGTCTGTGGACTGGCGCACCGATTTAGCCGATGCTCGGCGAATTCTCGGCAACCACGTTGCGTTGCAGGGAAATGTGGACCCCAACACTCTGCTTTCCACTGAGGGGGCCGTCCGCGTGGCCGCGCATGTTGCGATCGAAAAGACCGGGGGGCTCGGCCACATCCTTAATCTTGGCCACGGAATTCTGCCGACAACGCCGGTTGCCAATGCCAGGGCATTTGTGGAAGCTGTGCAAACCGCACCCCTTCCAGCCCGCGCTCACACAGGCAGAACGGATTGACCATGCACGACACACAGCAGGCTCGGCGCGACAAGCTGGATATCGGTCAAATTTCCGACGCCTTTCTCGACAAATACAATCGTCCAGGCCCACGCTACACCAGTTACCCGACTGCGCCGGTATGGAAAGATGATTTCGGACCCGAAGATTTCGAGAAGTACTGCGTACGCGCAGACGACCGGGCAAGTCCTGTTTCGCTCTACATGCACTTACCTTTCTGCGAAAGCCTTTGCCTGTTCTGCGCCTGCACAGTATCGATACAAAAAGACAAGACCGTGGCAATTCCCTATCTCGACAAATTAAAGCGGGAAATAGACCACATGGCTGGCCACGTGTCAAAGAAGCGCCAGGTGATTCAATTCCATTGGGGCGGCGGCACGCCGACTTACCTTTCTCCGGCGCAAATGGACGACCTCTTCGGCCACACACACGAGCGTTTCTCTTTTGCCCCCGACGCCGAAATTGGCATCGAGATTGATCCGCGGGTCACAAGTCGCGAACATCTCGAAACTCTGCGGCGACTCGGCTTCAACCGCCTGAGCATGGGCATTCAGGATTTCGAACCGAAAGTGCAGGAAACCATTCATCGCATCCAGCCCTACGAGATGACCCGTGATCTGATCATTGCCGCTCGCCAACTAGGGTTCGAAAGCCTTAACGTGGATCTTATCTATGGCTTGCCGTACCAGACGGCTGCCCGCTTCAGGGCCACGATCGGCCAAACACTTACGCTCAAACCCGATCGCGTTGCCATGTTCAGCTATGCTCATGTGCCATGGTTAAAAAAGCAGCAGGGATCATTTGCGGATCATTTGCCGGAGGGCATGGAGAAATTCCGAATCTTCCGTACCGGCCTAGAGGAATTTCTAGCCGCAGGCTACGTGTACATCGGCATGGATCATTTCGCGAAGCCGGGGGACGAGTTGGCGCTTGCGCAGCAAGCCCGTACCCTGCATCGAAATTTTCAAGGCTACACCACGAAAGCGGGCGCGGACCTCTACGGAATGGGCGTGAGCGCCATCAGCTCGCTTGGAGAAGCCTACGCGCAGAATCGCCGCGAAGTGCACGCGTACCAGGCAGCGATCGCTGAGAGGGGTCTTGCCATCATGCGTGGCCACCGCCTGTCAGCAGACGATCGGGTTCGCCGCGCTGTGATCGGACGGCTACTTTGCCACACCGTCATCCCGAAAAGCGAAGTCGAGAGAGAATTCTCGATCTCTTTCGACGAATATTTTGCACCGGAGGTCGAGCGACTCGAAGAGTTTCGCGCCGAAGGTCTCGTGTCCCTTTCGCCCGGCGAAATTCGCGTCACTACTCTTGGCCGCATCTTCATTCGCAATGTCGCCATGACCTTTGACCGCTATCTCCGCGAACAACAAATGGACCAGCGGCCGCTGTTCTCGAAAACTCTCTGACAGACGCGCCCATGTTCGATTCTCAGCAGGTTGTTGTCGTCGGCGGTGGGATCTCCGGGCTCGCCTGCGCCTTCCATTTGATGCAAATCGGGGTTCCGGTAACCCTGCTAGAGGCTGCAGATCGCGTTGGCGGCATGATTGGGACTGTTGAAAAGGATGGGCTGCTGCTCGAATCCGGCCCGCAGAGCTTTCAAGGAACGGACTCGCTCCTGAAGTTAATTCGGCAGGTCGGGATCGAGGACCAGCTTCTCACTGCCGATCCTCGCGCCCCCCGTTACGTCCTGATGCGAGGCAAGTTGCATGAGATCCCGATGTCACCGCGAGCGCTGCTCACTTCATCGCTGCTTACGCCCGGCTCGCGATGGAAGATCGCTTCAGAGCCATTTCGAAAAACGCGCCCTCCTTTGAAAGAGGAATCTGTAGCCGATTTTGTGCGGCGGAAATTCGGGCATGAAATTCTTGAGTATCTCGTCGCGCCATTTGTTTCAGGCGTGTATGCAGGCGACCCAGAGAAGTTGAGCCTGCGTGCCGCGTTTCCTACTCTCGAGGAATGGGAGCGGGAATACGGCAGCGTGCTTCGTGGTGCGATGAAATCCCGGCCCGCAAATGAGAAGCGCTCCGGACCACCGCCGCTCTGCTCCTTTCGGCGCGGCGTCGCCACTTTGTCACGCGCACTCGGCGACAAACTGGGCAAGAATCTTCGCACCAGGGCTCGCGTGGTTGCCCTGCACCGCACCGGCCAGGCCTCTGCATGCCGATACGAAATTCGCGTCGCAACCGGTCAAGATGAGGAGACTATTTCGGCACAAGCGGTGGTCGCTGCTGCTCCAGCTTACGCCGCCGCACACCTTGTCAGCGCCATATCGCCGCCACTCGCTCACTCGCTCTCCGGAATCGCTCACGCACCGGTGGCGGTGGTTGCCGCAGGATATTACGCCCGGCAAATTGGATATTCGACTGAGGGGTTTGGCTTTCTGGTACCGCGCAGCGAAAAAAATCACAACCTCGGCACTGTCTGGAACTCCTCCTTATTTGCCGGGCGCTGCCGGGACGGAATGGTTGTAATGACAAGTTTTGTGGGCGGCGCCACGGAGCCTGAGATCGTGGAGAAATCAGAAGAAGAGATCGCGTCAATCATCCAAGCTGAAAATGCGCGCGTGCTTCAAATTACCGGAACGCCGTTCGCAACGACCGTCTGGCGCCACCCAAAAGCGCTCCCTCAGTACAATCTCGGTCATGGCCACATCGTCGAAGCAATTCGTGATGGCGAACGTGCCAATCCCGGACTGTTTTTTGCTGGAAATTACCTTGAAGGGCCAGCGTTGGGGAAATGCGTTGACGTCGCAAATCAAACGGCGGAGGCAGTTCGCAGGTATCTACATCCGAGCGGATAGACCCGAGAGCACAAGTGCGGAAGTGCGGTGCTATGAGTCGAGCACCAAGGGCTTGTGTCGCATGTTCAGTCGGTACCGCCGGCGTTCTCCGGCCTCGCGATATCGGCGACGATCGTCTTTCGTCTCCAGGATCAGCGGCGGCACAACGTGCGGCTCACGATTCTGATCAATCGCCACAAACGTGACATAGGCGCTGCTGGTATGTTTGCGTTCTCCGGTCATAATATTTTCAGAGAACACTTTCACGCCCACCTCCATCGAGCTGCGGAATACGCGGTTGACACTCGACTTCAGGACAATCCACTCCCCCACACGGATTGGAAACCGGAAATCCAGGTAGTCAACCGAGGCAGTCACCACGTGACTGTTCGAGTGACGATGGGCGGCAAGCGCTCCAGCAATGTCGATCAGAAACATCACCCGGCCCCCCAGCATGTTACCAAGGGGATTCGCGTCGTTCGGCAACACCGCTTCAACCATCTCTGATCTCGATGCGCTGACGGGCTTGCCGGAGGCGCTGTGAGCAATCGCCCGATTTGATTCGGCATCTATCCCGAACTTTCTCTTTTTTGGCATACGAATCGATTGGCCCTTGGCGCATGGCATGCACGCTTGGCGCGCATGCACAAGCCCGATATAATACGCGCTTAGTAGCCATGGCCCAAACTCAGAAATCTCGCCGCGAAACACTCGAACAGTTTGTCGCCGAAAAGCCGTCAGACGCTTTTGCGCGATACGGCCTTGCACTCGAATGCGTGAAGCTGGGCGATGACGCAGCGGCCACGCAGCACTTTGAAAAGTTACTGGAAGCCCATCCAGAATACGTCGCTGGGTACTACCAGTTCGGCCAGCTCCTGGCGCGGCTGGGGCGCCTCGACCAAGCCCGCAAGTTGCTTTCGGACGGCATCATAGTCGCACAGAAATCCGGCGACATGCATGCACGCGATGAGATGCAGGCAGCCTTGACGCTCTTACGCTGATTTCTGCTCACTGCAAATGGGGTGATTTACGAAACCCACCCGCATCCCGGTTTTCCCTCTCGATGTGGTACTCCTTCCGGGCATGTCGCTGCCGCTGCACATATTTGAACCGCGATACCAGCTCATGATTGGGCGCTGCCTGAAGGAGACCATCGAATTCGGGGTAATCCTGGCCGCAGAAAAGGGCCTCGCGCGTGTCGGATGCACCGCTGAAATCGCTCAAAAACTGAAAGAGTACCCGGATGGGAGAATGGATATCATGACGGAGGGGCGCAGCGTCTTTAGCTTATTGGAGTTGCTTGACGAGAAGGAATACTACGAGGCCATGGTCCAGTACCGAGCCGACGACCCAGCCCCCCTTGACACACACCGCGAAGCAAGTCTCACGGAACTCTTTCAGCAGGCGCATCTCCTGCTTTCAGGGCAACGATGGGTCGTGGCTAACACCGACGCTGAAATTTCGCTGGCCCATCGCATGGCTTCTCGCCTGCCACTCGAGCTCGCGCAAAAACAAGAATTACTCGAAATGCGCGCGGAGGGTGCTCGTCAGGATTTTCTCCTCCAATGGCTGGGCGCATTCGTTCCGCAACTGGAGCGACGCGTGCGCATTCGCAGGCGCGCCGGCGGCAATGGCCACGGCTTGAATTAGTGCATCGCAATGCGAGTATCAGTACGTCCTCCGTTCAACTATAATGGTCTCGACGTGCGCGGTAGTGCCCGTCAGCCGCGCGAAAAGGAATTGGGGCCCCCATGAATTCATTCCCGAAAACTCTCGGCGAGCTTCGCCGCAGTCAATGGTCGGAACAAAAAATCGCATTGCGTACCACGCGGCAGGAGTTGCGCGAGAACCTCCTCCAGAAGATGGAGAAGGGCGAGCCGCTCTTCCCTGGTGTCCACGGATACGACGACACGGTTATCCCGCAAATCATTAATGCCATTCTCTCGCGCCACCACTTCATCCTTTTAGGCCTTCGCGGGCAGGCCAAGTCACGCATCCTGCGCGGCATTGTTTCTTTCTTCGACGAGAACATTCCTGTGGTTGCTGGCTGCGAGATCAACGATAACCCCTACCAGCCATTGTGCCGCCCTTGCCGCGAGCGAATTTCCGCCGAGGGCGATGCCACATCCATCGGCTGGCTGGCGCGCGAGCAGCGCTATGTGGAAAAGCTGGCAACTCCGGATGTAACTATTGCAGACATGATCGGAGACGTCGACCCCATTAAGGCCGCGCGTGGTGGACGAAATCTTTCGGATGAATTGACGATTCACTATGGCCTGTTGCCTCGCGCCAACCGCGGAATCTTCGCAATAAATGAACTGCCGGACCTTGCAGGGAAAATCCAGGTGGGCCTCTTCAACATCATGCAGGAAGGCGACATCCAGATTAAGGGCTATCCGGTGCGCATGGCGCTTGATGTCTTACTGGTGTTCACGGCAAATCCCGAGGATTACACGGCTCGCGGAAAAATCGTGACCCCCCTGAAAGACCGCATCGGATCTGAAATTCGGACGCATTATCCCGCGACCATCGCCGAGGGAATGTCCATCACCGCGCAGGAATCCTGGACTAACCGTGATGGCAAGCGCCACGTCGAAGTGCCACAGTATGTCCGTGAGATTGTCGAGGAAGTAGCTTTTCAGGCGCGCGAGGATAAACGCGTTGACCGCCGCTCAGGGGTGAGTCAGAGACTTCCTATCAGCACACTCGAAAACGTTCTGAGTAGCGCCGAGCAGCGCGCGGTGCGCAGCCATGACTCCGGCGTCGTTGCGCGAGTCTCCGATGTTTACAGCGCCATACCCGCGATGACTGGAAAATTCGAGCTTGAATATGAGGGTGAGCTGCGCGGCGCCGAGAATGTGGCTCGTGAACTGATTCGCGCTGCGGTCGGTAAAACGTTTACGAAGTATTTCGCTGAAGCCAACTTCCAGCCGGTGGTGCAATGGTTTGAGCTCGGCGGAGATTTGAAAGTGCCGGCCCACGCGTCGAGCGCTGAGTTTCTCTCGCAGCTGAAGAAAATTCAGGGTCTGTTCGATCATCTCGGCGTCCTCGGGGTGAACGCAAAAAACGAACCAGCCATTGTTACCAGCGCAGCGGAATTCATCCTCGAAGGGCTGTGGGCGCACAAACGCATCAGCCGCAGCGAGGAACGAGGCTATTTTGCTGACCTTCGAAAGGTTCCCGAGCCGCGAGAACCGCGCGAACCCTCAGGACGGCTTCCGCGCCGCCAATTCAACTGACGGAGGACACGCGAATTGCCTTTCCGGAACAGCAGCGCGACTGTGTGATTTGTTTTGCGATGATATTAACCCGAAACTATGAAGTACGTCCGCTATTCACGATACGCACCTGATGCCGCGGAGGACATTGATCTCCAGGAACTGATGAGCCGACTCTCGGATTTTTTCCTTCAGAGCGGCTATCAATCTCAATACGGAATCTACGAGTTTGATCCAGAGGGTACCCGCGAACAGCGTATGGACGAACTCCGTGAAGCCATTCTTCGCGCGCTTCAGGAAGGTGAACTGCTCCCACCCGAACTAATGGAAAAGTTGCTTGAGAATCCCGACCTCCCGCAAAATCAGGAACTCCGAGACCTGATTGATCAAATCATCCAGCGCATGGAAGAGGAAGGCATGATTTCGCGCCCGCAACAGCCCGCGCAGGTGACGCCGCCTCCTTCACAAACACCGGGTGGACAGATTGGCGCTGACCAACCCAACGTGGAAGCGCGCTTTGAAATTACAGACAAGGCCCTCGATTTTCTTGGATTCAAGACTCTGAAGGACCTGTTGGCGTCGCTCGGCAAGAGCAGCTTTGGGCGACATGATACCCGCGACCTGGCCACGGGGGTGGAATCCGGCGGAGCTTCTAAACCTTATGAATTCGGCGACACGTTGAACATGGATATAAGTGGGACACTTTTCAATGCCGTCCAGCGTAATGGCGCCGGGATTCCCATCGAACTTGATTATGCCGACTTGATGGTGCACCAATGCGAATATCAGAGTTCCTGCGCCACCGTGCTGATGCTGGATTGCAGTCATAGCATGATCCTGTATGGCGAAGATCGCTTCACACCCGCAAAACGAGTGGCCTTGGCCCTTTCGCACCTGATTCGCACCCAATATCCTGGCGACTCGCTCCACTGTGTGCTCTTCCACGATAGCGCCGAGGAAATTCCTCTCGGCAAGCTCGCGCGCGTGCAGGTGGGCCCGTATTACACGAACACTCGAGAGGGGCTGCGCCTGGCGCAGCGAATCCTGGCGCGTCAGAAGAAAGACATGCGGCAGATCGTGATGATCACCGATGGGAAGCCCTCGGCATTGACGCTTGAGGACGGCCGCATCTACAAGAACGCCTTTGGTCTCGATCCACTGGTTGTTACGCAGACTCTCGAGGAAGTGGCGAAATGCAAGCGCGCGGGAATTCTGATTAACACTTTCATGCTCGCGAGTGACTACAGCCTGGTTCACTTTGTGCAGAAGGTTACCGAACTTTGTCGCGGTAAGGCTTATTTCACGACGCCTTACACCCTTGGCCAATACCTGCTCATGGATTACGTCGGGCGAAAGACGCGGAACATCCACTGAGTTGAGTGAGAGCGGTCTTTAGGTTTCTGCAACCTGCAGTCGTCCTGTTCATCAAACAGAGAGACGTGGCGTAAGGTTTGTCATGGGTTTCAAAAATGCTGTTCGCCATATGCTTGGAGGGCGCCAGATGGGTGCTTTGGCCGCCGGGGAAATTGCTCCGGCGTTTTCTCTCACGAATCTGGATGGAAAGCAGGTTTCGCTCGCTGACGCACTGAAGAAGGGCCCGGTGCTGGCAGCATTCTTCAAAGTGAACTGCCCGACATGCCAATTCACCTTTCCCTTCCTAGAGCGTTTGTACGAGACTTACGGGGATTCGAGATTCACGGTCTGGGGAATTTCGCAGAACGAAGCTGCAGACACGCGCGAGTTCTGCCGGGAATACGGGATCAAATTCCCCGCACTGCTTGATGGGCGAGGCTATCCGGCTTCGAATGACTATGGGATTACGAATGTCCCTACGCTTTTTCTTATTTCATCGGATGGGAAAATTCAGGAGACCAGTGTGGGGTTCGTGAAAGCTGATCTCGAAAAATTGGCAGCGGTGGCTGCACATGCGACTGGCAAATCCTTCGTGCCCCTCTTCAAACCGGGTGAAGTGATCCCAGAATCGAAACCGGGTTGAGGCTCCAGAAACTAGGTTCCGTGCGAGCCTGTTCCCTTCGGCAAGTTAACCTTCATCCACGGGAAGTATTTGTTTCTTATGCTTGGGAGGCTTCTCGCGCTTGTTAGGAATTCTACGCGCCGGCGGCGGCATTCCGACCCCGAGGCGAGCGCGGCGCCGCGCCTCCTTTTCCACACGCACCCGTGGCTTCTTTTTTCGAGACATAGTTCCTGACGCGAGAAACTAACACAGGTTCGACATGCGGGCTGCTCGATTTTCAAGGGGGATAGCTGCAAACTGGTCGTGCCTTCAGCGTCTGTGTTCGTGTGTCTTTGTGTGCCCGTAACCAATCAAATTGCCTGCAATCGAGCATACTTGAGGGAGCCACCAAACACTGTGCCATCGCTCCGAACGCGCCATCCTCCATCCCAACCAGTTCATCGAGGTCGCAAAACCGATGCCATGCGCGTAGTAGCCGGGTAGTGGTAGCTTCGCAAATGGCTTGGCGAGCGGGTCATCCTCGTGGAAATGAGGACGGAGCGACGCCGATTCCTGCATATCCATGGATGCTGCAGCATAAACTCCGGTACTCAAAACAAAGAATCGTCGGTTGCTGTGTTCCTGCCATGCTTGTTTTGTTTTCAGCAGAGGTAGGCGGGCGGTGGATTGGTTTCCAGCTACGCCTTGCGCATGTGTCATTCCACAGATAATCAGATATAGGAATATGAATGTGCCCGCCCGGCTGATCAGGTGAAACCAGGAGACTCGCATCTTCCATGCCGGCTCAAAGCAAGTCAGGTGCCCACGCAATATTCATCTTGCCGGGCCTATCTACTTTCCTTTCTTTTGTGATGTTCGGCCTTAAGGCTCGATGGGGTTGGAAGTTGGCTCATGCCAGATCCCAATTGGCCCATACCGGGATGAACATTCCCAATACGGGTTCAGTGGACTCCGCTGCGGATGATTTCCACGGCACAAATTACCTTGTTCCCTGTATTTCGCGATCGTGAGGGGGCTACTACCATCTTTCAGGACTATGTTGTGGAAGTTTGCAGCCAGGCCCTCGTTAGCTGAAGGCTCGGATCCTCTGTCACGCAGTATCTAAGGAAATTCTTAAAGAGCCTATCGCACGACTCCATTTAGTCCCGGCTGCCGCGCTAAGAACCGAGTGAGCATCATTTGGTGATTCTAGATTTTCTTGAAGGAGGAAAAATGGCAAAGTACGGGAAAGCAGCAGGAAAGAGCGTTGAGCGCGCCATGCGCAAAAAAAAGAGTGGGACACTCCGGTCAGGCAAAGGCGGAAAAGGAGGCCGTGTAAAAAGTAGAAAACAGGCAATTGCGATCGGGCTCTCGGAAGCACGCAAGAAAGGAGCCAAAGTCCCGAAAAAGACGAGCTAGTGAGGTTTAGCTGCTGGTACCGAAGGGCTATTTCCATGTCCGCGGATTCCAGCTAACTTGAGTCATCTCAAGAAAAGGACATGGCTCAAAACCTCAACTCACGGCTAATTCGCCCGCAAGTTGCGACTGTGCTATTACTTAGCTGGCTCGCCAACCGTGGAAGAAAGACCGCGAATTTGCGGCTCCACACCAAGTTCTTGCTGTCTTTGGTAGTGGTTATCGCGGGCCTAACATTTTCAACTCTGCTCATTGTGGGCCATGCAGCCGAGGAGCAGGTACAGAAATCAGTCGAGCAGGATACACGCAATTCTGTCCTCACATTTCAAAATCTTCGCGCCCAGCGCCAATTAGACCTGGTCCGGCAAGCGGAAATGCTAGCCACTCTTCCCAGCGTTAAGGCGCTTATGGCCAGCGAAGACTCCACGGACATTCAAAGCGCCTCAGAAGAGGTCTGGCGCTCTGGCAACGCCGACCTTTTTGCCATATCCAACTGGTCAGGCAAGATCGTTGCGCTGCATACCAGTACACCCGGGTTTCCCACCAGTGCCGCTGAGGAAATGTTTTCCCACTCCCGCGGAATCGCAGAAGCAAGTGGTTGGTGGTTTGGTCATGGCCACCTGTATCAGGTGGCTACTCGTCCTATTGATTTAGGTGCACGTGGCGATAACTTGCATCTGGGCACGGTCATCGTGGGCCGCGAGATTAATTCACAGGTGGCTCGTGAAGTAGGCCGAATCGCGCTCTGCCAAGTAGCATTCCGATATGGCGATGAGCCAGTTGTGAGTTCGTTTTCTGCTCTGGATGATCGCATGATTTCGAGCGAACTCTCCCATTTGCCCCTGTCGGGAAAGTTCGAATTCGAAAACAAACGCTACCTTTTGAGTGCCGTTAATCTGACCCCCGGCCTGGATCCGCCTCTCACGCTGGTGATCTTGAAACCTTATGACGAGGCGCTAGCATTCATCACGCGTTTGAATGACAGACTTCTCTTGCTGGGCTTTCTTGCAGTTTTCACCGGAGGAGCTCTCGTATTCCTGATCTCGCGCTCTTTCACACGTCCTCTGGAGCAATTCATCAAGGGCGTCCATGCCCTGGAGCAAGGCAATTTTTCATACCCCCTCGCTGCTGATAGCGGAGACGAAGTCTCTCAGGTCACGGCTGCATTTCAGAGGATGCGGACTACGCTCCAACAGAATGAGGAGCAAAATCAAAAACTGGGTAATCAACTTCGACATGCGCAGAAAATGGAAGCTGTCGGAAGACTCGCGGGCGGAGTGGCCCATGATTTCAATAACCTGCTAACTGTGATCAAGGGCCACAGCGACGTGCTTGAACTCAAACTTGGAGCCCATCACCCGGTGCAGCACAGCATAGCCCAAGTCCAGAAAGCAGCCGACCGCGCGGCAGCGCTCACCCGCCAATTGCTCGCATTCAGCCGCATGCAGGTGCTGCAGCCGCAAGTCCTCGATCTCAATTCGTTGATTGTGGATTTGAACAAGATGCTACCAGTTCTTTTGGGCGAGGAGATCGAGTACAACTTCCTTCCAGCTAAGACCCTTGGACGCGTAAAAGCGGACCTCTCTCAAATCGAACAGGTAATTATGAACCTGGCAGTGAATGCACGTGATGCCATGCCCCGTGGCGGCAAACTCACGATTAACACTCAAAATGTCGTACTCGACGAAGCCTATGCCCGCACGCACCCTCCAGCAATCCCTGGAAGCTATGTGTTGATTGTTGTTGCAGACACAGGCCATGGCATGGACGAGGAAACCAAAGCAAGAATATTCGAGCCCTTCTTCACCACGAAGCAAGTCGGCAAGGGCACTGGTCTTGGCCTCTCTACTGTCTACGGCGTGGTGAAACAAAGCGGAGGCTACATCTGGGTGGACAGCGCTCCAGGACAGGGCACGCGGTTTGAAGTTTTCTTGCCGCAGACCGATGAGACGGCGCCAGCGGTTCGCGCAAAGGACGGTTCACTTCGTTGCGAGAGCGGTGGAGGCACCGTGCTTCTAGCAGAAGACGAGGAGGCTGTCCGCGAGCTGGCCGGCGAATTCCTGCGCGCGCATGGTTACACGGTCATTTCTGCCAGGGACGGACTCGAAGCTCTCGAACTCGCCGAACAGCAGCACTGTGCGATTGATATTCTAGTTACCGACGTTGTGATGCCTCGTATGCGCGGCACCGAGCTCGCGCTCCGTTTGAAGCGCGCTCGTCCGGCCATGAAAATTGTGTACATGTCAGGCTATCTCGAACACAGCTCCGAAGAGGTTTTCGTCGAGAACGCTGAACGTCTGCAAAAACCATTTTCTCGAGACTCTCTTCTTCTTAAAATTAGCGCCGCTGCAAATCAAGAAGAAAGCCACCAGCTTCAACCCATTTAAACCCCCGCAGAACGGTGTAAGTCGGGGTGATCCTGAGCCATCACTTATCTCGACAAAACTTCCACAATTTAGAAAGCCCCTTTTGTCGCTTCCTTTAAGTGCAGCGGTGCCAGAACGACGGGCGGCGCCGCTCCGGGCAATCCGGCAACACTGCTTCGCTCAAAGGTAGCGCCACAGTCCCAAAACGTAGTAGCCAGAGCCGGCGCATGAGGAATCGAAAGCAAATTGTTTGAGCATGGCACCACTCCAATCTTCACTCGTCTTCTGCTCCCGCCTTTCCACAAGCAGCCTAGGATTGCGATTAAATTACAGCCTATCCCGCTTGAGAATCGGGTATTCATTGGATTATGCCTAGGACTGTTAACCACCACTATGGGTCCGCAGAAAAATGGACATCCTCCAAGCGACGAAAAGTTATGAAGCGTGGATGCGAACCTGCACTGAGGTAGTTGAGTCTGAGCTGACTCTAAAGCATGCCAAAATGCGCAAGCATCCGTTCCTGTTCTTTCGCGGAACCTATTATCGATGGCTGCAACTTTGGCCAAAGATCTGTCATGACTTACGGAATGCTCCCAAACTCTTGGGCGCAGGCGATCTACATGTGGGAAGTTTTGGCACATGGCGGGACAGCGAAGGGCGGCTATGCTGGGGGATCGACGATTTTGATGACGCCTATCCACTGCCTTATACAAGTGATTTGGTGCGCCTTGCTGCAAGCGTGAAAATGGTTACAGATTCCAACGATCTAAAAATTAAATTTCGTAATGGATGCAACGCAATTCTGGAAGGCTATCAACAATCGCTTAGAGAGGGGGGGCGTCCGTTCGTTCTCGCCGAGCACGAAACGAACCTAGAACGCATGGGTATTGAAGCCTTCAAGCCTCCCCAAGACTTTTGGAAATCATTGCTTCGCGATCCTGGCATGAAACACCGACAGGTCCCTCCAGATGCTAAGAAAGCTATGCAGAAGACGCTGCCCGCCAAGTTGGCCTATAAGATTGTGCGCAGGAGAGCAGGCATGGGCAGCCTGGGACAACCTCGGTTTGTGGCGATCGCCATGCATCAAGGCGGATATATAGCGCGGGAAGTAAAAGCCACAGTGCCTTCTGCCTCAGTGTGGATGGAGGGAAAGCATGGACACGGGGAGCACTTTTACGAAAAAGCTATCAGCTCAGCAGTGCGCTCACATGATCCTTACCAACAAATCTACGGAAACTGGCTGATTCGCCGCTTGTCGCCGGATTCGAATCCAATCGAAATTGAGGATCTTCCAAAGGAGCGAGACGAATATGCGCTCCTTCGCGCGATGGGAGCGGAGACTGCCAACGTACACCTAGGCTCGCGAAAAGAAATCAGTAAAGTTATAAGAGACTTGCACAGAAGAGATAGAAATTGGCTTCGTCGTGCCGGGAAGGAGATGGCGAAGGCGATCGAAAAGGATTGGAGACAATTCAAGAGAGCGAGTTAGGTTCCTATCGTCCGGGGCCAGCCTAGCGTTCGCGACATGGCGCTATCATGGCCAGACCTCCAGTGCCGACCGGGTTCCATTTCCCGCACTTCGTGAATTTATACCGCCGTGTTGACAGCTTCTTCGAGCGTTTGCGCGGAATCCCAGAATCGCTTCCACAAGTCACCTGATTCTTTCAGCCTCTTGAAGATTGTCACGATGTTCAATTCCTCAGGCTTGATTTTTGTCTTGATTTCAGCCGCAGTCACCGGTGCGGATACCCGGGCCCCAGCCACAGGGCGAAGCGAGTATGGGGCGGCGAGAGGTTTGCCCTTCGCGTTTTGGACCGCATCGATCAGCACCGTTCCTTCTCGACGCTTACTGACAGACCGTTCGAACGTCACAACTTTCGGCATTTTAGCTTGCACCCTCTGTCCGATTGCTCCCGCAAGGAGTCGCGCCTCTTCGTATGTGTATTTTGGCTGTATCGGAATATAAATATGAAACCCTGAGGCTCCTGAGGTTTTGAGAAAGGAATGGAGCCGAAGCCTCTTCAGTTGCTCTTGAATCGCTCTTGCGACACGTAATACAACATCAAAACTTGTGCCGTCAGTAGGATCAAGGTCAAAGAAAATATAGCCCGGGTGGTCTTGATCTTCAGCGCGGCTCGACCATGGGTTGTGGTCAATACATCCGAGATTCGTCAAATAGAGAAGCGTCGCCAGATCATTTCCGAGCACGTAGGGTATGGTCGCTCCCCGCTCTTTTGAGAAGATTTCCGCAGTTTTCACCCATTCAGGACGGGATGCGGGCGCTTCTTTCTGAAAGAAGAACTCTCCCTCAATTCCATTTGGATATCGCTTTAAGACCATCGGCCGATCCTTCAAGAATGGCAAGATGTATTCCGCGGTACGCAAATAGTAGAGTAGGACGTCGCGCTTGCGCAGCCTGGGAACGTTGAAGTAAATCTTGTTCAGATGTGTGAGCGAAATCCTCTTCGCGTCTAAAGCCAAATGGATTGTTTCTTTGTCGCCTCCAGAAAGTTCTCTCTCGAGCTGTTTGATATCAAACAAGGTGCCGGGTGCATCGGCTGTCTTGAGTCTGGCCGGTTTTTGCTTACGCACGATCCTGTGACTTTTTGCAATTTGCTCTGGTATTTCTTCTTCGGCGTTGCAATCAGACGCTTTACGATCTTCTTGAAATCCAAGAAAGACCGGCTGGCGGAGCTTTTTGTCTTTTGTCCATTGCCCATACTTTACCCGGGCAACTAACTGGGGTTTCACCCAATGCACAGCCTCTCTCAACTTTGGTGTGCTGCTGAATGGCGATTCGCTGGCCGTCAGTGTGTCTAGCATTGCTCGGGTCCGTTCGAGCATGGCGCGGTCGAACCCGGTCCCCACGCTCCCGATGTATTTCAGACTCTTTCCAAAATACAGTCCCATTAACAGCGCGCCGAAGTGATCCCTGCTCTTTCGTGGGGAAGTCCATCCCCCAATGACCACATCGAGATCATGAACAATTTTGAATTTCAGCCAGTTGGATGACCGTTTTCCGACATAGGGACTGTCAAGGCGCTTGGCAATGATTCCTTCCAATTGCCGCTCTTTCGCGATTGTGAACAACTCAGTCCCGGCTTCCAATACATGATCGGAGTAGCGGATCGTTTCCGATGGTCGCAGAAGTTTCTGTAGCAGTTCCTTGCGTTTTTCCAGAGGGACATTGCGCAAGTCGAAACCGTCGCAGTACAGCAAATCGAAGACGTAGTAGGTAACAGGGCTGGTTTGTTGCAATGAACGCGGCGGATTTAATACTCCAAACCGAGGTTGGATCCGCGCGAAATCCGATCTTCCGTCTTCATCCAAGACGACGATTTCCCCATCAAGTATTGCCTTGCGCGCGTTAAATTGCTTAACAATTGTTTTCAACTCTGGATACTCTGCGGTAATGTTTCGTCCCGACCGAGCGCGGAACTCCACTTCCCCGTCACGCATAAAAGCCAACGACCGCTCGCCGTCCCATTTGATTTCAAACAACCAATCAGGACTTGAAAAGACCTTGTCCGAAAGCTCCGCAAGGGCGACGGAGACGGACGGGGGCATGGGCGTCTCTTCCGCACCAGGCAATGCCTGGGGAGGACCAACGTGCCCCTTGCCGCTGAAAATTGCTCCTGCCTTCCCCTTCCACTCCTCTTCCTGATTGTCTGCCTGCACATCGGATCGGCCTCTGCGGATGAAGAGCCACTCGTTCCCCCGCGATGCATGTTTCATCTTCACGAGAACAAAGCTGCCAGTCAGCCGTTTTCCGAAGAGACGGAACTTGAGATCTCCGTGCGCAATCTGCTGAGCGGCTGACTGAGTGCCTTCTACTTCAAAGGTTCCTTCGTCCCAAATATCAACGTGTCCAGCTCCATAGTTGCCAGCAGGAATATCTCCTTCAAATTTGGCATATTCAATCGGGTGATCCTCCACATGGATGGCCAGCCGTTTTTCTCCGAGTTCCTCCGGAGGGCCTTTCGGAACAGCCCATGACGCCAGTGCACCCCCAACTTGAAGCCGAAAGTCAAAATGAAGCCGGCGAGCGGCATGGCGTTGCACGACAAAAATCGGAAGATTTTTTGAACCCAAGCGGCCTTTGGGCTCCTCGGTCTCACGGAAATCTCTTTTTCGGTTGTATTCTTCTAGGGGTCCCATCTTTTTCCATCTTGAAGTATATAGGTCAGAATCATTGTGGCCCTCGCCTAAGACAGCCCAACTCAAGTGGGGCCTTACGTCTTATCGCTAAAACACTGAGTTACATGGACTTGTGTTCTGAGCTTTGGCTATTTCTCGCGCGCTTATAGGGTATTCCACGGATTGCCTGATTCTGACCATCCGATATCCTAATTTCCTAGGAGGCGCTCATGGCTTCGTCCGTTTGGAAAGGAATGATTTCGTTTGGATTGGTGTCCATTCCCATTCGGCTGTTCGCTGCTGCCAGAACAAAGCGCACTTACCTGCACCAGATTCATAACGCGTGCAACACCCGTCTGAAGCAACCGCTCTTTTGCCCCACGTGCGATCGAATGGTGGATAGGTCGGAAGTCATTAAAGGCTACGAATATGAGACCGGGCAATACGTTCTAGTGGACGGCGAAGAGATTAAGAAGATTACTCCGCCGTCGGGGAAAACAATGGAGATTATGACTTTTCTGAATCAGGCGGATGTGGATCCCATCTACTTCGATTCGTCATTTGTGGCTCTTCCCGAGCCTCACGCTGAAAAACCCTACGCCTTGTTGCTTAAAGCTCTCCAGGACACTAAGAAAATGGGCGTCGCAAAAGTCAGCATGCACCAGCGCGAATACACGATCTTCATTCGGGCGAGGAACAATGGATTGACCCTCCACACCATGTACTACCAAAACGAAATATCCACGGTCGAGGGATATGGCAAGAAGTACGACATAAAATTAAAACCAGAAGAGGTGAAACTCGCAGACCAGTTGGTCGAAACCCTGTCAGCGCCTTTTAAGCCGGAATCATACAGGGATGAATTTCAGGAACGCCTGAATGAACTTATCGAAGCAAAACTGAAGGGCAAGACGGTGAGTGTCGCTCCGAAGCCTGGAAAGGCCGCTGTCATCGACATGATGCAGGCACTAAAGAAGAGCCTGGCTGCGCGTCAATCGAGCAAACCCAAGGTCGCATCCGCGGCGGAACCACGTCAGCATCGCAAGGTGAGCTAGTGTGGGCGGTCTTGGCGGCGAGGTTAGAGCTGCGACCAAGGACGAGGTGTGGAAAAAATTCGAAAATGGGCTTCGTTCACAGGTCGAAGCGCAGTTTGGTTTGTTCTTGGACGGCCCTCTGACCCTCGAAGCGGCTTTCGAGAAAATGTGGAAGGATGAAAAATCGGGTTTCTGGGTTCTCGATATCCATTTTTCAAAATAGCATGAGGACTGACTTTGCTTCTTCAGACTTTGGCGGAAGCGTGTGGGAGTCGAACCCACCTTCGAAGCCCGCGAAGGGCTCGAACGGCAGCTTTGAAGGCTGCGAGGACCACCGGGCCCCTTGCGCCTCCGTCGCGCAATTATAGGGACCCGAGGAGGTGCGTTCAACTCTTCGGCGTAATTCCTGCGAATTTCTTACGGGCAAGTTCCAGAAGTTTCGGATCGGTGCAAACTTCGTAGTAGGAGCGATTTCCCTGCGTTCCGATTTTCGCGCCGGGTAACAACTGTCGCACCAGACCCTTACGGACCACGATGGGTTCGAGAGACTCGCCCAGCGGCACTTCTCCAAAGAACATTTGCACACGGTCTTTTCCCCACGGCATCGGAAAGTTTCCCGTCAGTGGTGCAAGTGAAATCTCCGTACCGAGCTTCTGAAATCCTTCCTCGTTCAACTCGATTCCATTCAAGTTGTACCGCACGAGCAATTCATCCCCCTCGTCCTCCGCAGCGTCCTCCATCAGCGTTTGCAGTAGAAATACATTGAAGGGCGACGGATTCTGGAGGAACAGGCGCTTCGCAATTTTTGAACAGCTCGACAACCGATCCGATAGATTCAGCGCGCGCGATATCATGATCCGGGAATCGCCGTCCATCCACAACGACGGCGCGGAATCCTGGAAAGCGACACCCACACCCAATTCGAGCGCCGGCAGCGCTGTGTTTTTTGCACGCACGTTGTAAGTCTGCGTCACTGCCAGAATTTCTCGCGCCAGCACGCAGGCGCGCGCGACGGCCCGTTGCGTGGCTCTTGTGGATTCTGTCTCATAGATCGCCAGGATAATGGCGTCGCCCTCGATGAATACCTTGGCGGCGCCATAGCGCTCCAGCATGCGCTTCACCGGCTCGTGGAGATTGATGCTGAAATGCGAAGCAGGGTTCATTCCCCGCCCCAGCAAATCTTTGGTGATCCCCGTGGAACCGCGAACATCCGCTTTAATCACTGCATGCGCAATCACCGGATCATCGGCTGGGCGGCCCTCGTCAGGATGCAGAAATTCGTAAAGGCTCTTATTTGCCCGTGAGAGCTCCCGCGTATGCTCCGAACGCACCAGATTAATCCGCTCCATCCAGGAAGCCACGTGCTGATAATTCCGGCGGTCGCGCCTCAGCCGCATCAAATCTTCTGCAAACTGTCGCGCCACGCCCAGTGTCTCCTCGTGCGTGCGACGCCGCACTGCACGCGAAGCATCATCCAGGCGCTTCATGGAAATCTTGCGCGCCGGGAACTGCTCCAGCACTCGCTCCACTCGTTTCTGTTCCTCCCTGTTCACCAGCGCTTTCTTTAGTTGTTGAAGGTGGATCGGCGGACAATAATCCGAATAGATTTTTCGAAGCTCGTACCCTGCCAATACGTGAAACAACAGGTCTCGCTCTTCCAGCCGGTGCACCCATTCTTCAAGCAGTTGCGCCCGCGCTTCCCCTGGAGCTTCGTCCTCTCCTTCCGCGGAGCCAGCGTCGAACATGCGGCGCGCATTTTCAGGCTGGCACAACAAATCGCCGAGCCGATTCCGGTACTCTTCAGTCAGAAAGTCCGTGCGCTGCTTTGCCGCGTCAATCTGCGGCCCCAATTCCTCGAGGCTGGTCTCCACAGATTGGTATTTTCGCCGGAGATTTGCCAGTTCCCCTTGCGCTTCGGCGGCGGCGCCGCCTTTACGCTTGAATAGCCATGGAAACAAATCGTCTCCGTCTCCCGACCGCCCCGACATCTCCGATTGCTCTTCTTCGATGCGCTCAAGCTCGGAACGCAGCAAGCGGGCCTGCTCGAGCAGCCGCTCGTAGGTCTTTCTCGATTTGCTCAGTTCTTCGGCGTTGTCCCCCGCCAGGATAAAGTCGCGCACAAAATCCAGCAGCAGCACATCGAATACTTCGAAACGGTCAGGATCATTGACGAAATTTCCCAGCAGGACATAGTGTTCCAGGAACAGGTGATCGTCGTTGCCATTTTCGACGAACAGGAAACGGTTCTGAAGCAGTTCGTAGATGTCGCGGAAGTCATCGCCAAAAAGGGCGCGCCGCGACTTCGACAGGGTTCCTTCCTCCAGCTCGCTCCATATCCGCTGCAGCGTGTCGCCCACTTGGCGGTAAACGTTCTTCTTGTCCGCCTGAATTTCAGCGATTCTTGCACGCATCACGTGGGCCTGCTCGCTGTGCTCAAACAGTTCTCCGCGCGACCGGATCCAATCCTTGCACTCCACCAGCATGGTCGAAAACTGGCTGCCTATCTCCGCAGTGATATATTTCAGCAACGCCAGTTGATGCAGTACGTCGGTCTCGATTGACTGCTGGTACTTCGCGCGCGTTAACGATTCCTGTAAAACTTCGCTCAGCAATTTCCGGAAGGCGGCATGCTCGGGCGTGCCGGAATGCTTTCGGTCCTTGCCGTAAAATAAATTGATGTTGGCAGTCTGGCGGACAAGATCAAGCAGGTATTTTCGGGTAAACTCAAGGCAGCGCGGACTGAGGAAAACGTCGTAGTGAACGTTGTCCAAACCGAGTGTGAGCTTCGAAAGCCGGATCTCGGCGGAGTAAGGCTCCAGCTTCATCCGTGCCGGATGTGCGAGTGATGGCGCTATGGGCGTTTCCGGCATTCTGGGCCTGTGACCGGGCGAGCTTTCACTGTAGCCGAGGAGAGAATGCGGAGCAATGGACTGGGACCTAAGGGTTAACGCTTCTCCCGATATCGAGCCGTTACATGATGATTTTCTCAAGGGGCCCGGCGAAAAAATTGCCACCCTGGATCTGGCGCCTTGTCTCTATCTTGGCTCCGCGGGTCAACGCTGTAACGCCAGGGCCACGGCGAGCGGCTTCTGTTCGCGCCATCAACCAAATCCATCCACAGCGGGCGAACGGGTCGACAAGCCCGCAATATCCCCGCGGCGCGTGGGAGCGATTTTCGCCATCCTGGCTCTGCTTTGGCCGTTGCTGGCAGAGATCGTCCGCGCGTTGATTCGCCATTTCCGCTGATGCCTTGATTCGCCAGCTCCGCGGAAAATATCGGCATAGAAAGTCTGTCCGGAAGTTGCCTGTCCCCGTAGGTTTCAGGGTAAAATGCCGGGCCATGCCGAAACTATTGGAAGGCAAGACCGCCATTGTGCTCGGCGTCTGGAACAAGTGGAGCATCGCCTTTGCAATCGCGCAGGCATTTGTACGCGAGGGCGCCACACTGCTCCTTACCTACCAGAACGACCGAGCCAAGCCCCAGGTTGAGGAGCTCGGCAAAGAGCTTGGAGCTGTTGCATTCTTTCCCTGCGATGTTCAGCAGCAAGCCGATATTGACAATCTCGCGGCTGCCCTGAAGTCCCAAGGCCGTAAACTCGACGTGGCAGTTCATTGCCTGGCCTTTGCAAACCACGAGGATCTCGGCAACCCATTCGTCAACACCTCCCGCCCTGGGTTTCAACTCGCCCTCGAAGTAAGCGCGTTCTCGCTGGTGGCTGTGGCCAAAGCCTTATCCCCGTTGATGACCGATGGGGGCGCGATCATGACACTCACTTATCTTGGTTCAACACGCGTGGTGACCAACTACAACGTGATGGGTGTGGCAAAGGCAGCTCTCGAAGCTTCGATGAAGTATCTGGCGGGGGAACTCGGCCAGAATAACATTCGCGTCAATGCCATTTCCGCGGGTCCCATCAAGACAATCTCCGCGCGTGGCATCAAGGATTTCTCCAAAGTCCTCGACGCTGTCGCGCAACACGCGCCATTACGCAGGAACACGGATCCCGCGGAAGTCGCGGACACGGCAGTGTTTCTCGCGAGCGACCTGGGCCGCGGAGTTACCGGAAACGTGATTTTCGTGGACGCCGGTTTTCAAATCATGGGCTTGTAGCCGCCAGTTGCAGCCGCATCCTCCGGCGCGCCCAGGATTCCCGCTTCATCTCGAACCACAATCCGCCGCGTGTTTTCGCCCGAATGTTCGAGCTGAATCCGCACCACCGGCCAATCCGTCCGCAGCGTCAGCTTCTCCGGCCATTCCACGATGACGATGGCTTTTTCGGTGAGGAAATCTTCCAGCCCCAGTGTTTCTAGATCGTGAAAATCGCCCACGCGATAAAGATCCACGTGGTACACGACTGCATCGTGATCGTACTTGTGCACCAGTGTAAATGTGGGACTGGTGACTTGATCTTCCTCCGCGGCGCCAAGCGCGCCGACAATTCCTTTCGTCACTGTCGTCTTCCCCGCCCCGAGTTCACCTGAAAGCAGCACCAGCGCCGGCGGCTTCAATCGCGCCCCAATTTCCCGTCCGCGCGCCAAGGTCTCATCAGAGGAATGTGTGAAGATCTCGCGGCTAGCCACGGCCAAGCTCATAGAAGAAGTGCTGAAATGCGTCCGGTATGGCTCGAATTAAATCCGACGCCATCAACGGCGCCTGTCCCACGTCGGCAGCCGCCAAATCCCCGGCGAGCCCATGAAGATAAACTCCAAATCCCAACGTCCACCACCATGTTTTCGTACCATATTCCGCGGTCAAGCCGGCGAGCATTCCGGTCAGCACATCGCCCGTCCCGCCTGTACCCATTCCTGGATTACCGGTGGAATTGATCCATGCCTGGCCGTTTGCCGCCGCGACGATCGTTTGGTGACCCTTTAGAATTACATATGCATCCCAATCAGCAGCCGCCTTTAACGCCAGTTCCAACCGCCGCGACTGAACATCGCTCGTCGTCGTGCCCAGCAGCCGCGCCATTTCGCCGGGATGCGGCGTTAGCGCGATCATCCCATTGGACCCTCTCAAATCCTGCTCATGCCCATCAAACGCATTCAGCCCATCTGCGTCAAGAATGACGGGTACGGGTGGCTGTTTGCCGAGAACGGTGCGGACCAACTGCATCGTTTCGCCATGTGTTGAGAGCCCCGGCCCAATCGCCAGTGCGCGCTTCCCTTTCAGCAAGTTTTCAAATCGCTGGTACTCGAGGCTCCGCAACGAAATGCTTCCAGTTTCTGTCGCTGGCAGCGGTTCGGTCATGATTTCCGGTGTATGGCTCGCCACGATTGGAAGCACTGGCTCGGGTGTCGCCACGGTAACCAGGCCCGCTCCCACGCGCAACGCAGCCCAAGACGAAAGCACAGCAGCCCCACTCTTCCCCACTGACCCCGCCACAATTAACGCGTGACCATAGTCACCTTTGTGCCCCTCCGAACTCCGAGGAATTAAAAATTGAGTCATCTCCCTCGGCTCCAGCCAACGCAGGTGGCTTTTTCCTACTTCTCCGATTAATTCGTACGGCGATCCAATATCGCGAACGATCAATTGCCCCACCTGTTGTGCCGCAGACCCTAGGAAGAAACCAATTTTGGGCGCGGTAAAGGTGACAGTAAAGTTCGCTAGTATCGCGGCGCCCTGCGCTTCGCCGCTGTCCGCGGACAGGCCGGACGGTATATCCACAGCAACCACGGCCACTTCCGGTTTTCTCCTGTTTACGTCCTCGATCACCTCGCGCAGTAACCCCTCCACGGGTCCACGAAGACCCGTTCCAAGTAGCGCATCCACAATAATGTCTGCCAAAGAAATCGAAGTTTTTGCCGCTTGCCACTCATTTTCATTACGCACGATTCGCAATTCTCTCCCAGCGTCCTGCCAGCGCTTCAAATTCACCGCTGCGTCGCCACCCACTTCGCCCGGATCCGCAAACAAATACACTGTAGATCTGGCGCCCATCTCCAGGAGGTGTCGCGCAACCACAAATCCATCGCCGCCGTTGTTTCCTTTTCCGCAGAGAACCACGATCCTTCGTCGCCCGAGTTTCGCGAAACGCTGTTTGATGTACGCCACCACACTTTTCCCGGCGTTCTCCATCAACATCAGGCTCGGAATGCCATGGCGCTCGGTCGTCAGCCGGTCAACTTCTCTGCTTTCAACGGCCGTAAGTATTTTCATTCGTAGAAACTCTTTGAACCCTGCGGCACTAAATGAATTGCGCTGGCAACTACAACATCCATCCACCGCTTACATTCAACACTTGTCCGGTAATGTAGTCAGCGGCGTCGGAGGCGAAGAATTTTACTGCCGTAGAGACATCTTCAGCGGAGGGCGGACGCCCAATGGGGAATCGCGTATCGTGAAGACGTCGCGCTTCATCTATGGTCAGCTCTTTTTCATCAATATTGGAGGGATTGATCACGTTCACTGTGATCCCATGCTTGGCTTCTTCAATCGCCAACGAACGCGAGAACGACACGACCGCTGCCTTTGCCGCCGCGTAAGAGGAAATGGTGCCCTGCCCAAACGCGCGCTCTGCTCCCACGGCCCCAAGATTGATGATGCGCCCCCAGTGCTGCCGCCGCATCGCGGGTAGTGCTGCTTTACTCGCGTAGAAAACGCTGTAGAGATTCGACTCGAAAACTGCCTTCCATTCCTCAAGCGTGGTTTCCGTCACCAGCTTCCAATTGAATTCCCCCACGTTATTCACCAGAATGTCCAGCCGCCCAAACCGCTCAAGAACCTTGTCCAGTAGAAACTGAACTTTCTGCGGGTCCGTTGCGTCCGCTTCCACGGCGAAACAATCTGTGCCAGTGGACTGTATCTGCCGCAATGTATTCTGTGCCGCGGTCTTGTTCGACCGGTAAGAAATCGCCACGCGCGCCCCTCCGCGCGCCAGCCCCTGTGCAATTCCTTTCCCAATACCGCGACTTCCACCGGTGATCAGTGCTGTCCGTTGCTTCAACGACACGAGCGCACCCGCCTCTTAACGCCGTGCCAGTATAATGAAATCGTTCATCTGGCTCTAGCGCCTTCAGATTTATGCCATCCGTGCTATCACCACGGTGATGTCGTCCGCCTGTTCCGCCGCGCCGGACCATTGTTGGGACGCTGCAATTAAATCTTCAGCCATTTTTTGTGCCGGGAATTGCCGCTGCCGCAGAATTTCCTCGCGCAGCCTCGTCATCCCATATTCTTCACCAAAAGCATTTTCTGGCTCCGTCAAACCGTCGCTGAATGCCACCAGTACGCTTCCTGGCTCGACCCTCAAAGTCTTTTGTTGATACTCGAACTCTTCAAAAAGCCCCACCACCGTGCCGCCTTCTTCCAGCCGCTCCACCTGGCCGTCAGCGATGAAGAACGGCGCGAGATGGCCTGCATTCGTGTACGTTAGCGTCCTCTCATCGGCGTCATACACGCCATAGAAAAAGGTGGCATACCTGTCATCCGATGTGTTCTTGAACATGCCAGCATTCAGGCGCCCCACCAGTTCCGCCGGACTACTGTGCCCCGCGATCTCCGCCTGGCTTCGCAGCGCAGCTTGCAAACTCGCCATCAGCAGGGCCGCTGAAATTCCTTTCCCGCTGATGTCCGCAAGCGCGATTGCCAGGCGCGAGGGACTGAGCGAAATGAAATCGTAATAGTCTCCGCTCACGGTTCGCGCCGGACGGCAAATCGCCGCGAGCTCCAGGCCTGGCCCGGACGGCAGCGATCGCGGAAACAGCTGCTCCTGCACCTCGCGTGCGATCGAAAGCTCGTTCTCCAATCTCTGTCTGCGACGCTGCTCCTCGATCAACTCCCGGACCGAGTTCGTCATTTCGTTGAACGATTCTCCCAACGCGCCGAGTTGATCGCGTTTCGGAACACGCACTCGATAGCTGAAATCCCCGCGACGGACATGCAAAGTTGCTTCGTAGAGATCGCCCACCGCACGTGTAATCGTGCGCGTAAGCACGACCCCCGTTGCGAGCGCCACCAGTTCTAGAAGCAGGAACACCACACCCACAACCACTAGCACGGTGACCACCACCGGACCAATGGCCCCAACCGATGTCAGCAGCTTCTGATTCACCGCCGAGGGGCGCAGTGCAAAAGATGCCAGCACACGCGCGGATGAACCACCTGGATCAGGATCCGCGCGCGCAGCTTCCAATGTAGAGGCTCCGCTCACGCGGATATCCATCCAATTCCTCGCAGGCACAAGAGCGCGCTTCTTACTCGAAATTTGTTGTTCGACCTCGTATGACTCGCCCTCGATGGTGAAGCCGTGCTCTCCCGGCGCCTTCCTGCCGCCTGGGTCCAGCAGAATCAGATAGATTGGCCCCAGATCCGAACTCAAGCTGTCGAGAACCGCGGGCGTCAGGGCCACTCCAACCAGAATATTGAATGGCCCGGCTGGCCCCGTGCGTCTCTCCGCCGAAGCGAGCCAAAGCTTCTTCTCAAACTCCACCAAGCCAGCGTAATGCCGGCCATTCCCCGCCTTCAGCAAATGCTCCCCGCGATTTGGCAGCACGCGAAGTTCGGGCCACTGCGCCCGCGCCGCTGCAATCACACCCGCCACTCCCGGTTCCGCCATCAGGGCCTCTTCGCTCAAGGAAGCTGTCTTGCGCGCCGGCCGGGCTTGAAGAGAACCTGCAATCGCGTCCGCGTCCGTGGCGATCATGCTAATTAGTTCATTCAGATCGTCGTGCAGCAGGTGGGCGCCAAGTTGCAAGTAGAGTCCGTACGCCGCGAGACCAGCCATCGCGAGCAGGAGAACGACCGGAACTACCGCGATGAACACATACGCAACGATGAGCCGGTTACGCAGTCGCCAGAGAAGCTGGCTGCGCACCCACGGCATCAGTCGAAAAACAAAATACACCGCGGCCGAGAAGGCCAAGAAGCCCATCACGGCAGTGAGCGGCAGCGAAACCCCCTGCGTATCCGCCAGCCTCGCAAGGGCGTAATACGCGAGGCATGCAAACGCGATGCGATCCCGCAGCTTGGTCCTGCGCAGGAACACCCACAGACGAGTCGGAGAGATTCGAGTCACGGTAATTGGTTGCGAGAGGCGCTCTTCCCACACTCATGCTCGCATGGGAGTTCGGCGCGCGGAATTTCAAACTTCAAGTTGCCGTCTCGCCCTCAGCCCGCAGCTTGGAGCAATCTACAGCGCGGTCCTGTCGTTCTGCTGCACACGGCTGTGCTTGCGGCTGTACGCAAAATAAACCACCAGGCCAATCCCCAGCCAGATGATCAGTCGAGCCCAGTTGATCCACCCGAGCTTGTACATCATGTAGCCGTTACACAGGATGCCCAGCAGAGGCACAACTGGCACCCATGGCGTCCGGAATGGCCGTGGCTGGCTCGCATTTGTCTTACGCAGCACTAGAATGGAAGCGCACACGATAACGAAAGCAAGCAGAGTCCCGATATTCACCATCCGGCCGATATCGGCTATCGGGACCGTGCTCCCAACCACCGCCGCGAGAAGTCCCACGAGAATCGTGTTCTTGTAAGGTGTTCGGAACTTGGGATGGATGGCCGCAAAGAATTTGCGCGGCAGCAGGCCATCATTGGCCATCGAATAAAGCACTCTCGTCTGCCCCAACAGCATTACGAGCATCACGCTCGTCAGTCCCGCCAGTGCCCCGGCCGTAATCAAGTAAGAGGCTTTGGTCAATCCTCGGTCGAGGAATGCAACCGCCAGCGGCGCTTCGATGTTGATCTCTCTCCAGGGCACCAGACCTGTCAGAACGGCCGCCACCAGTATGTACAGGATCGTACACACCGCCAGCGAGGCGATAATGCCGATTGGCAGATCGCGCTGGGGATTCTTTGCTTCCTGGGCTGTGGTGGAGACGGCATCGAATCCGATGTACGCGAAAAAAATGTAAGCCGCTCCAGCCCCGATCCCGGAGAAGCCCATGGGCGCGAAAGTGGACCAGTCATGCCCCCAGTTGTCGGGATTCACGTAACGCATCCCCAACAGGATGATGAAAAGCACAACGCCTACTTTGATGGCGACTATCCCGGAGTTAAAGGTGGCACTCTCCTGTATCCCAATCACCAGAATTGCCGTGATTACCAGCGCTATGCAGAATGCCGGCAGATTGAACCCTATCTCGACCCCAAACAGTCGCGGCGCGGCCACTAAGTCATGTGCCCGCTGAATCAATTGCGGTGATTGCGCGCTCATAATCTCGTCGACTCTTGTCAGAAACGCATTCGTTCCTTCCAAGAGGCTCGGGTCAGCAATGTGCGCCATCTGTCGCGCCACGATCTTCTCAGCCGTGCTAAGTGCAGTCCAATGGTCGTATGCCAACCACAGCGGCATCTTCAAATGGAAGCCGTTCAACAGCTCGATGAAGTGATTCGACCACCCGGAGGATACCGTGCTGGCACCCATCGCATACTCCAGCGTTAGATCCCAGCCGATGATCCAGGCAATAAATTCTCCTAGCGCCGCATATGCGTACGTATAGGCGCTTCCGGCCAGAGGTATCATCGCTGCAAATTCGGCGTAGCACAGACCAGCAAACGCGCAACCAGTGCCTGAGAGAACGAATGAAAGCATCAACGCCGGGCCGGCATAATGCGCACCCAACCCGGACAGTACGAAGATGCCCGCGCCAATCACCGCTCCCACGCCGAGCGCCGTCAGCGACACCGGCCCCAGCGTGCGCTTCAGCGTGTGCTCCCCAGTAGCCTTTGCCTCGTTCAGCAGCCAATCCATCGGCTTCTTTGCCATCAGATTGCCCATGCGCAATCACCCTCCTCCGAATGAAGCTGCTCGCTCACGTCCTATCGCCTAGGCTCCTTCGGCCCGGCCAGAAATCACACGCTTGGCTACTGCAAGATATTCCCGAGCTCGTTGCGCCGGATCTTCCGCTGCGTTCAAGTCTCGTACAACTGCCAACGAATCCGCCCCCGCGCGAAACACGCTCTCCGCGGATTCTATGGTGATACCGCCAATCGCTACCAGAGGTTTCTTGGTCAATTGCCGCGCGGTTCGAAGTAGTTCCAATCCAACAACCGGGTCAGGGTTCTCTTTGGTGGCCGTCGAGAAGATGGGACCCACGGCTATATAGTCCGCCGAAGTACGGTTCGCCTCGTGGAATTGCTCCAGGTTATGTGTCGAAACTCCTACCCACGTTTGGTTTCCACAGATCTTGCGTACGGCCTCCACAGGCAAGTCTTCCTGTCCCACATGCACACCGCCAGCTCCGGTCATCGCGGCGATGTCCGGCCGGTCGTTCACGATAACGCGCACACCGAGCGCTCGCAAACTTTCCGCCAGCTTCTTCGAGGCGCCATAAATTTCTCGCGCCGAAGCCTTCTTGTTCCTGATTTGGATCAATTCAACGCCCGCTTCCGCAAAAATCTCGCCAAGTGAACTATCCCACCCGCTGCCACCGGCCGCATCGAGAATGGCATAGAGTGCTGGGAACAATAGCCGCCTCCCGCCTATTTTGCTGTCGCGACAGTAGCTCGCTCGAGAAAGTGCGTATCGAAATTTCCAGCCACGAAATCCGGATCGTTCAGAATCCGCTTCTGCAAAGCTATCGTTGTCTTGATGCCTTCCACCACAAACCCGCCCAATGCTCCCCGCATGCGCACGATTGCTTCCGTCCGGTCGCGTCCGTGCGCGATGATTTTCGCAATCAGTGAGTCGTAGTAAGGCGGAATTACGGCGTCAGAATACGCCGCTGTATCCACACGAATTCCGGGACCGCCAGGTACACGGAACGCGGTGATGCGTCCGGCAGAGGGTGTGAAAGTCACCGGGTCTTCAGCGTTGATGCGGCATTCAATGGCGTGCCCACGAAACTCCACCGGTCCCAGCACCTCAGTCAGATTTTCGCCCGCCGCCACTCGAATTTGCGATTTCACCAGGTCGATGCCTGTCACCATTTCCGTCACTGGATGCTCCACCTGGATCCGAGCGTTCATTTCAATGAAGTACAGCTTGCCAGATTCCTCGCGTAGAAACTCCACAGTCCCCGCGCTGGAATAGCCGATTTTCTGCAATGCCTTCACCACTTGGTCGCCGATTTTTTTTCTGGTCTTCGCGTCCACCACTGTCGAAGGTGATTCTTCCAACAGCTTCTGATGGCGGCGTTGGATCGAGCATTCCCTCTCACCCAGATGCATCACGTTCCCATGGCGGTCGCCTAACACCTGGAATTCAATGTGCCGAGGACGTTCGATCAATTTCTCGATGTAAACATTCGGGCTACCGAAGGCTTGTTCCGCTTCGTTTCGTGCAGTCTGAAACGCGGAAATCAGTTCACCCGGCTCGCGCACCACACGCATGCCCCGCCCGCCACCGCCTTCCGCCGCCTTTACAATCAGTGGATAACCGACATCCGCCGCAACCTTCCGGGCCGCTTCTTCGTCGGGAACAATTCCGGAACTGCCGGGAATGATGGGGACGCCCAGCGCTGCCATTTCCTGGCGCGCCTTGTCTTTCTCACCCATCAGCCGGATGGCATCCGGGGTGGGTCCAATAAATGTGATGTGCGAGGCTTCGCAAACTTCCGCGAAATTCGCGTTCTCAGAAAGGAACCCGTAGCCAGGGTGAATCGCGTCCACATTCGCAATCTCAGCCGCGCTGATTACTGACGGGATATTCAGGTAGCTTTCGCTGCTGCGTGGCGGCCCGATGCAGATCGCTTCATCCGCAAATCGCACATGCAGCGCGTTCCGGTCTGCTTCCGAATAAATCGCGACGGTGCGAACATCGAGTTCTTTGCAAGCAGTGAGGATTCGCAGCGCAATTTCGCCGCGGTTGGCGATCAGAATTTTTCGGAACATTTCGCTCGGAGCAACAGGATCTATTTCTTCCGGTGGGGGTGAATGCCAAACAGCGGCTCACCGTACTCCACCGGCTGGCCGTTCTCGACAAAAATCCGAACCACTTCTCCCGCGACGTCCGACTCAATCTCGTTCATCAGCTTCATGGCTTCAATGATGCAAAGCACGTGACCCGTCTCCACATGCGCGCCCACCGTCACAAATGGCTCGGACCCGGGACTCGCCGATGCGTAGTATGTTCCGACAATGGGAGATTTCACTACGTGCAGGTCCTCAGAGCGTCCTGCGTCGGAAGCCGGTTCCCGCGCAGCCGCTCCCGCGCTCGCTGCCGGCGCCCCCTGTTGACGAGCTGCGCTATCGCTTGCTACATGAATCTCAGGCGCTGACAGGGCCCGAAATGCCCCCTGCGCATGCCCCGAAGGCTTTTTCAATCGAATTCGTTGGCCGTTCCGCTCGTAGTCGAATTCTTCCAGACCATGCGTGTCCATGAAGGCCAGTAAACGCTCAACCTCCGCCAGGTCCACGCCTCCGGTTTGCTTGCCTACAGGCGTTTGTACTTTCTTTTTCTTGGCCATTTATAGTTCGAGAAATTCCCGCGGCGCGTTTGTCAAATTCACTGCGCCGGTAGGTGTGACCACCACGTCGTCTTCGATGCGGATCCCGCCGAGCCCCTCCACATATACCCCAGGCTCCACGGTTACGACCATTCCCTCTTCCAGCAGCGTCTTTTCGCCACGGCCTAGCCGAGGCATCTCGTGAATTTCCAGACCGAGGCCATGTCCGGTGCTGTGGGTGAAATACTGTGCCATCCTGGCACCTCGAAGCACCCGCCGCGCCGCCGCGTCCACGTCTCCAGCCAACACACCGGGCCTAATGGCACTCTTAGCCGCTTCCTGAGCCTCCAGGACGGCGCGATACATCCCCCGCACCCTTGTACTAGCGCGTCCCAGGAAGACCGTGCAAGTCAAATCGCTGCAGTAGCCGCGAAGTATAGCACCCTGGTCCAGCACGACCAACTCGTTTTTCCTGAGTGGCTTGGACGTAGGCCTGGCATGCGCCCAGGCCGACCGAATCCCCGATGCGACAATGGTGTCAAACGAAGGCCCGCTCGCACCCTTTCCCTTTATCCGGTACTCAATTTCAGCAGCTACCTCGAGCTCTGTAACTCCCGGTCTCATGGAGGGGATCACTTCACCCACGACTTCGCTGATGAGTATGGCGGCTTCGCGCATAATCGCGAGTTCCCCAGCTTCCTTCACGGCGCGTAGGCGCTCGATCGCATCGCCGCCGCTCATCCACCGCACACGCTTTCCTACCGCAGTTTCCAGTGCCCGTTTCTGCTCCACTGTCACATGCGTGAGCGAATAGGCAATACGTGTCCGGCCGCGACGCGCCCGTAGGTCGATGCCCAAGGCGTGGATCAGACCGCGCTTGGCAATCGTGATGCGTGCTCCAGCGACTTCCTCTCGCGCCTGGAACACATACCGGCTATCCGTATAGAGGGTGCTCCTCGACGACTCCACCAGCAGCAGTGCCGCGCTACCAGTGAAGCCGCAAAGATACTGAATGTTCGGAAGGTGGGTGACCAGAAAAGCGTCTGCATTCAGGCGGGGAAAACAAAGCCGGAGCCGATCTACTCGGCTCCGGCTGGAAGATTCATAGCCCTTATTTCGCGCCACGTCTGGCCGTCGGTCCCCCCATACCCTGCCTCGGATCCTTAGATGGGCAGGATGCGCGGCGTCAGGAAGAACAGCAATTCCTGTGAGCTCGAGCTGACCGTCGTGTGTTTGAACAGGTTTCCGACCGCTGGCAGACTGCCGAAGAACGGCACCTGCGAGACGGCGGTTTGCTGGTTCGATACGATGATTCCGCCAATGACGACAGTGCCGCCGTCGGCGATCAGCACTTTCGTCTCGGCAGCCTGGGTATCAATCGCCGGGATCCCTTGAACGCGCGGGATGGCCTGGTCTATCTGGTCGTTGGTCACCACAACATCCATGAAAATGGTGCCGTCGGCAGTGATCTGCGGCGTAACCTCAAGCTGCAACACAGCATCAACGAACTGAACCGATACCGTGTTGTTCACAATAGTCTGCACAGGGATTTTTGTACCCTGCTTGACAGTCGCTTTCTGGTTGTTCTGCGTGATCACCTTCGGCTTGGAGAGCAGTTTACCCACGCCCCTTTGTTCAGCAGCCGTAATGATGAAGTCGAGGGCGAAGTTTTTTGCGGCAAAGGAGTAGCTCAGGCCGCTGGTCGGGCTGCCCACGCCTAAATTGGTGATCAGCGGTATAGCGCCACTGGTCGCGGTGGCACCGCCGGAGCCGACGATCACTGGAGGTGCGGGCAATGGCGGAAAATTCCTTGTCACCGGGCTGGTGCCTACTCCGCCCGTACCGCTCACGATGCTCCCAATGCCGTTGAAGGCCGACGCAGCGCCGAATTGTGTCCCAATTTCGCTTGAGAAGTTCCGGTTCGCTGCCACCACCCGTGCTTCGATTTCCACCTGCTGCGATTTGCGGTCCAGTTGCCGGATCAGGTTATCGATGACTGGCAGCACGCTGGGGATATCGCGAATGATCAGCGTGTTCGAACGGCTGTCTGCGAACACATCACCGCGCGAAGAAAGGAATTTCTTCAACGTCCCGACCATATCGCCTGCCTTCGCATAACTAAGGACGCGCGTCGTGGTTACCACGTCCGCAGCTTCCGCTTGCGCTTTGGCCAGGTCTCGGTTTTCTTCCGCTTCTTTCTTCAAAGTGTCTTTCGTGGCCACGCGCAGAACGTTCCCATCTAATTGTTTATCCAGACTGTTATTTTTCAGCACGATGTCCAGTGCCTGATCCCACGGCACATCATCGAGCACGATTGTAAGATTTCCCTTTACCGCAGGATCCACCACCACGTTCAGCCCGCTGATCTCATGAATCAGCCGGAAGAAATCGCGCAAGTCCACATCCTTCAGGTTGACCGAAATCGGTTCCCCTGAATATTTTCCGGACGGAGCCGGTGCTGGACTCTGCCCGTTGACCAGCGGATGTGGCGTTTCCTTCGCAACGGCTGGTTGCGGTGATGTCGCCGGTGCATCCGTCGCAGGAGTAGGAGCCGTCGCCTTGTTTTCACTCTCAGGCGTCGGACGCGCCAGCATGGCGGTTGTCTGTGTCAATGCTGCAGGAAGCACGGTCGCGGGCGCAGGGATGCTTCCCGGCGTCGCAATCGCGGTTTCTGCAGGCGCGCTTGGCAATGCCTCAGACTTCGTGGTCGTCAAATGCGAAGGAGGTTCAGCCGGCGTTGACTTCACCGCTCCGCCCTTCGCGGCTGTCTTCGCAGCGAATGCCACAGTCACCGAATTGCCCGCTGCGTTGATGTTGTAGCGGGCCGGCTCGCGCAGATCGATCACAATGCGGGAAACTTCCGGGCTGAACTGTGCCAGCCGGATTTCGCGAACCGGATCAAGATTGCTGGCAATTTGCTTTTGCGAAATCTTCAGA
>Ga0210384_10000969_pt1 | contig 41086 bp, 34 predicted proteins | sample IncBWH2MmetaG_FD_160574 | JGI IMG/M metagenome (GOLD analysis project Ga0210384, IMG submission 160574) | Forest soil microbial communities from Barre Woods Harvard Forest LTER site, Petersham, Massachusetts, United States - Inc-BW-H-2-M | ecosystem: Environmental > Terrestrial > Soil >...
TTAGCCTTTCACCCCTACCCTCAGCTCATCCGAGCGATTTTCAACTCACACCGGTTCGGTCCTCCAGTCGCGGTTAAGCGACCTTCAACCTGGCCAAGGGTAGATCATCCCGCTTCGCGTCTATTCCCACAGACTGAACGCCCTATTCGGACTCGCTTTCGCTACGGCTCGCTTACGCTTAACCTTGCCTGTGAGAATAACTAGCCGGCTCATTAAGCAAGAGGCACGCCGTCAGGCAATTCCGGATCCGAAGACCCGGCATAGCCCTCCGACTGCTTGTAGGCATACGGTTTCAGGTTCTATTTCACTCCCCTCGCAGGGGTGCTTTTCGCCTTTCCCTCACGGTACTAGTTCACTATCGGTCGCCAACGAGTATTTAGCCTTGGAGAGTGGTCTCCCCAGTTTCCCACGGGGTTTCTCGTGCCCCGTAGTACTCAGGATACCGCTTCGAGTCCGGTAAGCTTTCGGCTACGGGGTTTTCACCCTCTTTGACCCTGCTTTCCAGCAGGTTCACCTAGCCTCCGGTTTGGTAACTCTACTCACGCGGTCCTACAACCCCCCGATATAAATACCGGGGTTTGGGCTGTTCCGATTTCGCTCGCCGCTACTCTCGGAATCTCGTTTGATTTATTTTCCTCCAGGTACTGAGATGGTTCACTTCCCTGGGTTTGCTCATACCCGCCTATGTATTCAGCGGGCTGTAATCTGGTTTTACCAGATCGGGTTTCCCCATTCGGAAATCCTCGGATCAATGCTTGCTTGCAGCTCCCCGAGGCTTATCGCAGCTTGCCACGTCCTTCATCGCCTGTTGGCGCCAAGGCATCCACCGTACGCCCTTAGTAGCTTAACCATAAAACTTACCCACAGCGTCCAGGTTCATTTCGAACCGGGACCCCCCGGAAAATTGACGAAAGGTCTTGCAGCCTTTCCTCTTTCTTCTTCAGGGTGCTGTGCGCCTCCTCTGGCTAAACATCAACCCGGGGTCGACGCACACTTCGCAGCGAGCAAGCTCGCCTTTCCACATTGCGCTACTCTCGAGCAAAACTTGCGGTTTTCCACGCCACGCGAACCTTGAGTTTCGCGTAACGTGTGCCAACTTCTTTCAGTTGTCAAAGACCCGCGTTCCGCTCACAAGTTCCGATCGGAACGTCTCCGCTCCCGGCGGAGCGCAATGGCGATTTGGAGCCGCCATGGCGATCTTTACTTGGCCTAAAATAAAAAACCCGGCGTCGAGCGCCGGGCATGTCCGTCCATTCGTTTTGGCTCGCCGCTACTCGCGCAGCCTCCCGAACGGATATGCTCGAAGCTCGATTTTTTGGTACCCGGTTTGCGTAACCAACCTCACCTCATCATGAGACGGTAACCCCGGTCAGTCAGGAGAATCCCCGCCAAACTGAGGGGCCACCGACATCAGGAGAGTATAGCAAGATTCCCGAGTTCGTCAAGTCCGTGCTAATTATTTTTCGGAGCTTTTTTCTGTGGATTTCACTCCCCGTTGTGGAAATCCCGGCAGTCCTCATCTCCCCGCTTGTAGTCCCGTGTGTGCCCGGGCGCTGGGGGGGGGGTGAATTCGTCTGTTATCGGCTGGCCGGCGGCATGATGCCGTTCATCCTCAAATATTCGACCATCTGACCGTAGTGATTCTGCGAATGGGCGACCGCATTGATGATCAGCCCCACAAGTGTTTCTCTCAGACTGCCTGACCACTCGACTGTGTTGGCCGCATTTTTTTCGTCGATTTTCGCCGCAGCCTTATGCAGGTAGGCGAACGAACCCCGCAAGTACTCGACCGCCTCCGCCTTGGTCCTCACCGTCGCCGGCGCCTTCTCGCCCTGTTCCTGGTGCGCAGGCTTCTCGCCGAGAACGTGCGCCCCCAGTTGATAGTTGCCGGCCGCCAGATGCTTCACCTGTTCGGCGAACGTGCGAACGCCCGCAAATTCACCGTTCGTCGGCGCAAACGAATATTTCTCCTCCGGCATGGCCTCGGCCGCAAGCACAACCAACTGCTCCGTCTTGGTTACCCACTCGTCCGTGGCCTTGCTGATGCCCACATTTTCCGCTGGCTTGGCGGCCTGCGCGAAGGCAATTTGCCCCCACATCAGCAACGCTGCCCCAGAGACAAATATCCTCATCATGGCGGACCTCCTCGGACGCGTGGTTTCAGGTCCCCTCGGCAGCGTACAAGTTGAAGTCAACTTTACGTCAAGGGCAAATGGAGAGGATCCCTCGAGGCGAGGAACTCCGGCCGCGGGAATGCACTTCTATTGAGCGGGGCAGGCAGCGCCTTTCGACGCCCACTCCTTCACCTTTCGGGCGAATTCTTCTTTGGGCATAGGCACGGCGGCGCGCCCGGGCCCCGGATTCCAACCCCAGGCCACCAGCTGGTCGGTCGTAAAATGCTCCACGAGCTGGTCCATCGAGCGATGCCCGTTCCGCGCCGGGTCCTTCAACTGCTCGCAAATCCCGCGATCCGTCAGTCCTTGCCAAATCATGGGCATATCCCGCGGGGGAAGACGCCAGTTGGGCGCTCCGGGCGGAAGATGCGCTCCGTCGAGGTTGTAATCCTGGTGGCAGGTGCTGCACTTTTCCGCGGTCACTCCCTTTCCATCGGGCCCGCGCCGCACATTGATCGCGTGCGGATGCCCGTCGTCGCCCTGTCGCGGGAAATCTCCCGTCGAATGGCAATTCATGCAACGCGGGTTGCGAATCACGACCAGCATCGCTTCGAAGGCGGCCACAGACCCGGCTTCATCGCTCCGAGCGCTCGGATCGGCGCCCGCAAGCACTCGTTCCGCGCCGCCCGGTGGCAGCGCCCGCAGCCAAGCCGCAAAAAATAGAAAGCACGCAGCGCCCAGCAGCGCTCCTGCTCGAATGGGGTTCATCGCCTTCCTCTCTCTCGAGGCTTTTTTTCAGTTCAGACTGCTTCGCTCATTCGAATCGGCAACTTGCGCACACGCTTGCCGGTCGCGGCGAAAATCGCGTTGGTCACCGCCGGCGCCGCGCACGGTACTCCGGGCTCGCCGATGCCACCCGGTTTTTCATCGCTCCGCACCACGTGCACTTCGATTTCCGGTGTCTCGTTCATGCGCAGCATGGGATAATCATGAAAATTGCTCTGCTCGACGCGCCCCTGCTCGAGCGTCAGCTCGTCGTACAGCGCGGCGGTAATCCCGAACACCACGCCGCTTTCCATCTGCGCCTCGATGATTCCCGGATTCACGTACCGCCCGCAATCCACCGCGCAAACCACGCGGTGCACGCGCACCTTTCCGTTTTCATCCACGGAGACTTCCGCCACCTGCGCCGCGAAGCTGCCGAACGAAGCGTGCACGGCAATCCCCCGCCCGCGCCCTCGCGGCAGAGGTTTCCCCCAGTGGCCCTTTTCCGCCACAATGTCGAGCACCCCGCGTTCCCGGGGACTGGTCCCCAGCAGTGCTCGACGCGTTTGATATGGATCCTTGCCCCCGGCCGCGCACAGCTCATCGAAGAAACTTTCCTTCACGAAAGCGGTGTGCGAATGGCCTACCGACCGCCACCACAGCACGGGCACTGGGATTTTTGTCGGATGGTATTGCACGTTAATATTCGGAATCGCGTAGGACAGATCCGCCGCGCCTTCGACGGAAGTATCATCAATCCCGTTCTTGATCATCATCGCAAACGGCGTGCCTTCCATGATGGATTGCCCCACGATGTGGTGTGACCAGGCCAGCGGCGCGCCCTTCCCATCCACGCACCCCGCCAGTGCGTGGTAATACGCCGGACGGTAATATCCGCCGCGCATGTCGTCTTCGCGCGTCCAAACCACTTTCACCGGCACGCCCGCGGCCTTGGCGACGTGTACCGCCTCGCCCACAAAATCCGCGGCCGGATTGGCGCGCCGTCCGAAACCTCCGCCTAGCAGCGTGGTATGAATCTTGACTTGCTCGGGTTTCAAGCCCGAGATTTCAACCGCAGCCATCTTGTCGCCGGTCTGGAACTGCGTTCCCGTCCATATTTCGCAATGGTCGCTAGAAAGATCCACGACGCAATTGAGCGGCTCCATCATGGCGTGCGAAAGATAGGGCACTTGATAGACGGCTTCGAGTTTTTTCCCCGCGCCCGCCAGGGCAGCCGCCGCGTCGCCGTCATTCCGCGCCACCAGGCCCGCTTGCTTTGCCAGCGCTGCGTATTGCTCCCGCTGCCTCTGGCTGCTGAAATCCGCCATCGCGCCTTCATCCCACTCCAGTTTCAAAGCGTCGCGACCGCGCTTCGCCGCCCAGAATCCGTCCGCAATCACCGCGACGCCCGACGGCACCGCCGCAACTTTTCGCACGCCCGGAGTCGCGCTCGCCTTCGTCGCATCGAAAGTTTTTAGTTTCGCCCCGAACACCGGTGCACGGGCCACCACCGCCGTCAACATGCCCGGCAGATTCACATCCAGCCCGAAGACGGCCGTTCCGTTGGTTTTTTCGGGCGTATCCAAGCGATTCAGCGACTTGCCGATCAGTTGAAAATCCTTCGGATCCTTCAGCGCCACTTGCGCCGGCGGTGTTAGCAGCGAGGCTTTCGCGACCAGCGCTCCGTAGGACCGACGAATGTGATTCCCCGGGCCGATCACAAATCCGTTCGAGGTTCGGCATTTTTCCGGCTCCACTTTCCACTCCTGCGCCGCCGCCTCGACCAGCACTGCCCTGGCCACCGCCCCGGCCCGGCGAAATTGATCGAAGCTCGACCACGTGCTGGTGCTCCCGCCAGTCATCTGCACGCCGTAGATGGGGTGGTTGTAAACCGGATCTACGGGCGCAGGCTCGAACTTCACTTTCTTCCAATCCGCATCGAGTTCATCGGCCAGCAGCATGGGCAGCGAGGTGAACACTCCCTGGCCCATTTCCGAATGGTTCACCACCACGGTCACCGTTTCATCCGCCGCGATGCGCACAAACGCATTCGGCGCAAAGACCGCTGCAGCAGATGCCGCCAGTGCTCGCTTTCCGTTCGGCAGATAGAGCCCAATCAGCAGGCCGCCGCCGGCGCCCATGGTCAGTTTCAAAAATTCGCGCCGCTCGATTCCCGCCGGGCTCACCTTTCACCTCCCTGAGCGGCCAGTTCCGCCGCTCGGTGAATCGCGCGACGGATGCGCAGATAGGTCCCGCAGCGGCAGATGTTTCCACTCATCGCTTGATCAATATCTTCATCCGTGGGGTTGGGTTTCTCCCGCAGCAGCACCGCCGCACTCATGATCTGCCCCGACTGGCAGTAGCCGCACTGCGGAACATCCAGTTCAATCCAGGCGCGCTGAAGGGGATGGCTCAGGTCAGGGGAGATTCCCTCGATGGTCGTCACTTCACGCCCTGCCGCGCGCGAAACCGGCGCTACGCAGGAGCGCACCGCCTGGCCGTCAATGTGTACCGTGCAGGCGCCGCACTGCGCCATCCCGCACCCGAACTTGGTCCCGGTCAGTTGCAGGTTTTCCCGCAGCGCCCACAGCAGCGGCATCGAGGGGTCCACCTCCAAATTCACCGCTTTCCCATTCACCCGAAACGAAATCATGATGAAGCCTCCCCTCGCTGCCTCAAATCATGGAATCCAGAAAGGCCGAAGGCCCTCGTGCCACTCGGACGGATTTCAGAGCGCGCCCGGAAGACCTCTTCTGTTGTGCGCGAGCGAGAAAATTGCCGCGCGCAGGTTCATTTCTTGGGGTTCTGCGTGGAAGGATTGAATGACGAAGTTTCCCATGGAGCGCTCGCGCAACGCCAAAATCCTACCACCGCCAGCCGCTACCGTCCAATCGCAGATCGGAGCGCATCCGCCGTGGGGTCTTTCTTGAAAGTCGCAGGCCCGCTTGAGTGAATCTCCATGGCTTTCTCCCTCCACGCGCAGGCGCGGTCCCGCTCTCGGAGCAGGCCGTAGATGTAAGCGGGGCAACTCCGGATGCCCAGGCTCTCCCTTTCTTACCAGCGCCTCCCATCCGGAAACCCATTCGCGCTTCGCCCCTTGAAATCCGCCCGCCTGATACCCTCGTCGAAGGGCCTCCGTAAGCACCAGGTACCCAAAGCCGCTTTCTGCTTGTTCCCACTCTTCCACGGCTTCTTTGTACTTGCCTGCTCTCTTCTATCTATACCCGAGATCGTAGCGCCGTACCATGGCTGCGCTACGACTCCCCGAACGAAAACATGCTGCAACTCGATGAAACCTTTACTCCCATCAACGGTTACCACCATCCGCAGTGCGATTATCTGTCAACCCCGCCCGAGCCCTGAGGCTCGTCTGAGGTCAACCCGTGCTGACTCAGGCGAGGCGTTGCGGCAGCCCTTCATCCCTTCCGGCGCTTGAAAAATTCCACCTGCCGCATCCGCTTCTTTGCTTCTTCTAGCGTCTTGTAAGGTCCGCCGAGATTTCGCCCGCTTGTCTTCGACACCACTTCGTAGCCGCCTTTCACTTTCTTGATCATCGGCCAGCTCCCATGAAGGCTTGCTCGAACGCCCGAGGATTGCCGTGCCTAGCCTCACAACCAATTGGTTAGATGAAAAGACAGCAGCTTCAGGCGCATAGTGGCTGTCGGACATTCCTGTTTTGCATAGAAGCCCCACATGGTTCACGCGCTGCTTGCCTCGCGCTGACCTCGCCATTACCCTCTTTCTGCGTTAAGTTCGCGCCAGAAAGGGGGAATTGCCGTGGCTCGAGATCCATCACAGGAAAAGCTCAGCACCGTTCTGGTCACGGGCGGGACCGATGGCCTGGGCCGCGCCTCTGCGATACTCCTCGCCGAGCGGGGTTATCGCGTTTTTGCCGCGGGCCGCAACCCCGAAAAGCTCGCAGCGCTCAGCAAATTGGCACACCAGCGGAATCTTCCACTTGAGCCGCTCGAACTGGATGTCTCGGACGCAGCTTCCGGTGAGCGCGCCATTGCGGAGATCGAGCGGCGCGTCGGACCGGTGGATATTCTCGTCAACAACGCCGGAATCGCGATTGGTGCGGTGATGGAGGAAATTGCGCAAGCGGACTTGCGCAAAGTGTTCGAGACGAATTTCTTCAGCCCCATCCGCCTGGCTCAGCGCGTGCTGCCGGAAATGCGCAGGCGCCGCCGCGGCCGCATCATCAACATGAGTTCGATTTCGGGGAAAGTCGCGATCCCGGTGATGGGCACTTATGCTGCCAGCAAGCACGCGCTCGAGGCGGCGAGCGACGCGATGCGGCTGGAACTCTACCCCTTCGGCATCCACGTCGTGCTGATCGAACCGGGCTTTATTCACACCGGAATGAATCGAGCCGCCTCCGAACTTTCATCCGCCTACACCGAAGCTGCAGAGCGTAGTCCTTACAGAGGAATTTACCAGGGGTTCCTTGGCGAGTGGGAAAACACTAGGAAAGCTTCGCGCTATCAGCCGGAAGATTGCGCGCGCGTGGTGCTTCGAGCGATGGAGGATCAACCGCCGAAGGCGCGCTATGCGGTCACGCGCCGTGCGAAAATCGGAATCCTCGCAAAGCGCCTGCTTTCCGACCGCGCGCTCGACAATCAATTCAGGAAGAAATTCCGGCTTGAGGAATTTCGCCAGTCGCTCTTGCGCGAAACGGAAAAATGATCGCTTCGCTCACAATCGACTCAGGAACCTGCGCCCTGCTTGTAAATTCCGGCCACTACCAGGCCCGCAAGCACCATCTGGATACCTCCGGCCACCATCCACTTGATGGCCAGTCTGTAGGGGATGATGTACACCGTGTACTCACCGAGAGAAGTCGGGATCACCGCGAGCATGGCCATCAGGATTCCATAACGAATTCCCTGTTCGATCCACGACTTATTTTCCCGACCGCGAGTGTAAATGTAAGCGAACATCGCCGAAAAGAAGAACTGGCCCAATACCATGGCCCAGAACCTGTGCTGGATGCCCCAGGGACTGCGGTGACTGAGAGGGATGGCGTCGTAGTCAGGCATCAACCAGATGCTGTGCACCAGATAGTTCGTAGCCATCAAGACGATAAATGTTGCCGCGATCGCCATGACAAGTTTTTTCATAGCCGCAGTTTCCTCCCGCGCTCGAATTGGGCCCGTCGGAAAATCCGAGAGAGAAGCGTTCCGGAGCAAAAGACTGCTACGCCCTACACGGGACGCCCCCCGCAGGCCACCCCACCAGGCGGAGCCTAGCACCACAGGCGCATGCGCACGAGAGGTTTTTCAGACGTTCCCGGCACTAAGGGTTCGTAATTTGCTCCGAAATGCTCGCGGCCCGCAGCAGTATGTATTGGTCCGACCAGGCCTTGTGAACGGGGCTTTCGGCATAGTTGTCGGCGGCGTCGCGGTCCTTGAATTCGATGGCGAAGCCGGCGTTGAAGTCGCGAGGTTGAATGCGGTCGCCCTTGATCCACACATTCTTGATACCGGGAATTTTTGCGGCCATATCCTTGACGCCTTGGAGGGCACGATCTTTATCGGCGTCGGAGGCGCTGGGGTTCCACTTGATGATGGTGAAATGCAGCACCGTTTTCGGTTGGCCAAATTTATTCTGGCCTGCCAGGTAGCCCCCGGAAAAGATTCCGAACGCCAGCAGGGTGCCGGCGAGAAATTTTCCCGCCGGGGTGATGTGGATTCGCATGATTCCTCCCCTTGGTTAGACGCATGAGTTTAAACAATCCGAGCACGCCGCCGCAATCCATGGCGCCGGAGCCGCTTGGTTCTGGCCGCAGTCCTTTCTGGGCCGCGGGTTTCAAGCGGAGAAAAACGCCGCCGGGCCTGCCGAGTTGCCGATTGACCGGCAGGATTGCGGTCAGTAGCATGTGGAGCGCGTCCTCGGAGAGCGTCGGCAAGTTTGAAATCGCTGCACAGGAGAACAGGTGTACTGCTCGAAATGTGGGACAGCGCTCGCGGAAGGCGCAGCGTACTGCAGCGTCTGCGGCGCGCCGGTTCTAGCAGCCACGCCCGGGCCAGACGCGGCGCCGGATCCTTCGGAACCGACGCACAGGTTGCCGGAACCTTCCCGCCCGCCGATGCGGGCGTCTGCGGCATACGCCGGGTTCTGGCTGCGTTTTGTAGCCTTCGTTATTGACCTCATCCTTCTCTTCATCCTCTTTACGTTCCTTGTCGGTTTCCTCGCGGTCAGCATGGGGCGGTCTGCCGCCCTGCAGCAGATTCAACCCGGCGAATCTCTCGAGGCTCTAAAGGCCGCTCTCGGAGCGGGATTCATGCTGGCAATGCTGCTGATCATTTTGGCTGGGAGCGCTTCGTATTTCAGTTCGCTGGAAGCTTCCGCATGGCAGGGCACGCCCGGAAAAAAAGTTCTGGGTCTCTACGTCGCGGACTTGGCCGGGAACCGGATTTCTTTCGGACGTTCGAGCGTCAGATTTTTTGCGGGCAAATTCATCGCCATCGGCGTGCCGGGATTGGGCATTTTGTATTTCGTCTTGAGCTGCGTTTTTGCGGGATGCACGCCAAGAAAGCAGGCGCTGCACGACATAATTTCCGGTTGTCTGGTGATGAGAAAACTCTAACGGCCGGCGGGATTCTACACACCCCAGCCGTATCGTTCGGTGTGCAGCAGCGAGTCGTGCATTTCGCTGCGAATCCGAGAAGTGAATTCGGAGCAGCGCAGGATGCGGCTGCCTGACCCGGCGATGTCCATGGTGCGATAGCCCGAGTCCAGCGCGCGATCGACCGCCGCTTCTAACCACTGCGCTTCCAAATCCAAACCAAAAGATTCGCGCAGCATCAGGCTGGCGGAAAAAATAGCGCCGAGCGGGCAGGCCACATCCTTTCCCGCGAGCGAGGGAGCCGACCCGTGAATCGGTTCGTAGAGAGCCGGCCTGCCATGGTCTCCGCGGCTGAGCGAAGGAATCAAACCGATCGAGCCGGTGAGCGCGGCAGCTTCGTCGCTCAGAATATCGCCAAACATGTTTGACGTGAGAATCACATCGAACTGCTTGGGGCGAAGAAGGAGCTGCATCGCGGCGTTGTCTACGTAGAGATGGTCTAGCGCGACGCGCGGGTATTCGCGCGCAATGGCCGTGACCGTGCTACGCCAGAGGACGGAAGTGGAAAGCACGTTTGCTTTATCAACGCTCGTCACGTGCCGCCCGCGGGCCCCGGCGCGCTCAAAAGCGTAGCGCGCCACGCGCTCGACTTCGGCGGAAGTGTAGGTGGCGACGTCGCGCGCGCGAGCGCTGCCATTTTCTCCCCGCAGCTCGTGCTCGCCGAAATAAATGTCGCCCGCCAATTCGCGGACGATTTCGAAATCGCAGCCGGTGATGCGATCGGGGCGAAGTGGAGAAATATCCCCTAGAGCAGCTCGCAGCTGGATGGGCCGCAGATTGATGTAAAGGCCGAGCTCTTTGCGCAGCGCCAGCAGTCCGCTCTCGGGGCGCTTTCCGACAGGCAATGAATCCCACTGCGGGCCGCCAATCGCGCCAAGCAGGATGGCATCGGCTGAGCGGCACTGGGCAAGCGTCTCTGTGGGCAGCGGCACGCCCGAACGGTCCATCGCGGCGCCGCCGAACGGCAGGGTGCGGAATTCAAACTGATGGCCAAACGCAGCAGCCGTATCCTCCAGCAACGAAATTGCGGCACCAGTGACTTCGGGGCCGATGCCGTCTCCCGGTAGGACCGCGACTGTTTTTTTGATTCCGCTCATGGTTGTTTCGCTCCGCTCACAACCTGCTTTGTCGGGATTTTATTGTGCCGCAGCAGTGCTCGCGTCGTGGGGGGCGCTTTCAGGCGCAGCGACGCGACGAACTTTGTGGATGATGGCAAGCAGATCGCGGTCGCTGACTTGTTTTGCGCTGTCGGCGCATTCGATAGCCAGGCGGTAGCATTCCGCCAGCTCGGAGTTGCTGGTCGCGTACCCAAGCTCCTCCAAACGCGCGCGCAACGCGTTCCTACCGGAATGTTTTCCGAGCACCAGGCGGCGGGAGGGCACGCCGACTTTCTCCGGGTGAATGATCTCGTAGGTCAAAGGGTTTTTCAGGATGCCATCCTGATGAATGCCCGCCTCGTGCGCAAAAGCGTTCGCCCCGACCACAGCCTTATTCGGCGGAACAGAAACGCCGGTGATGGCGGTGAGCAGGCGGCTGGTGGAATAGATCTTTTCGAGCGCAATATTCGTGGAAGCGCCGAAGTGAGCCTGACGGACGTGCAGCGCAACGGCAATTTCCTCCAGCGAAGCGTTTCCGGCGCGCTCACCGATTCCGTTGATGGTGCACTCTACTTGACGCGCACCAGCCGAGATGGCCGCAAGCGAATTGGCGACCGCGAGGCCAAGATCATTGTGGCAATGTGCGCTATAGATCATTCTCGGGTAGGCAGTCAGCCGGGCGCGGACGCGGTGAAACATTTCCGCATATTCGTCCGGGGTGGTGTAGCCGACCGTGTCGGGTAAATTCAAGATCGTTGCGCCCGCTTCGGCCGCGGCTTCCGCGACATCGCCAAGGTAATCTAAATCGCTGCGGCTGGCGTCTTCGGCGGAAAATTCCACTTCGTCACAGTGCCTGCGGCCCAAGCGGACCATGCCGGCTATCTGCTTCTGTGCCTCGTGGCGCGTGATACGCAGTTTGTGTTTCAGATGCAGGTCGGAAGTGGCATAGAAAATATGGAGGCGCGGTTTGGCGGCAGGCTCGAGCGCGTGCAGGGCTGCCTCGACATCTTCCCGTCGCGCACGGGCGAGTGCTGCGACACGGCAACTGCGAATTTCTCCCGCGACGGCGTGAACTGCTTGGAGATCTCCTGGCGAAGCGATGGGGAATCCAGCTTCGATCACGTCCACGCCGAGTTGTTCCAGCTGGCGGGCCAGGCGCAACTTCTCCTCCCGATTCATGGAGAAACCGGGCGATTGCTCGCCATCGCGCAGCGTGGTGTCGAAGATCTGAACGGTATCCATCGAGACTCCTGTGAATCACAAGGAGTGGAGCGCGATTCACGCGCCCGTGTCCAATTTATATTAGTTGCATGTATGATAAATATATCTTATATAAGGCTCGCGGCCAGAACAGGAGAACTTCATGGATCTAGCGGCACTGCAGGTGTTCAAGACCGTGGCGCAGGAACGCAGCTATTCGCGCGCCGCGGAGAAGCTGTACCGAACGCAACCGGCAGTCAGTATCGCCATGCGCAAGCTGGAAGACTGGGTGGGCCAGCCTGTTTTCGTCCGAGGGTCCGGGGCGCGCGTGCTGACGGATGCGGGCACGCTGCTGCTCGAGTATGCCGAGCGCATGCTGAATCTGCGCGAAGAGATCGGCAAAGGCATGAAGGAATTGCAGGGACTCGAGCGCGGGCAAGTGTCCATCGGAGTGAACGAAAGCTCGATTCACGCGCTGTTGCCGGCGCTCGACCGCTACCGGCGCGCTTATCCCGGAATTCAGATTCGCGTCCACCGCGTATTTTCCCGTGATGTGCCGCGCGAAGTGTTGAATCATCAGCTCGATATAGGCGTGATTTCCTATCTCCCGGAGGAGCGGGAACTGGCGACGGTGGAATTCTATCGCGATGCGCTGGCACTGATCGTTTGGCCCGGGCACAAACTGGCCAAGCGCAAGGCGGTGGACATCAGCGCGCTGGGAGAGGAAACGTTTGTGGCGCACATTGTGGATTCGCCGTACCGGCAACGGGTGATCCAGATGTTCGCGCGGCACAAGGTGCCGCTGCGGATGGATATCGAACTGCCGACAATCGAGAGCATCAAGCGGTTCGTGGAGATGAAGAAAGGGGTCGCGATTGTGCCGCGGATGTGCGTGCAGGAGGAAATCGGGCGCGGGGATCTGAAGGAATTGCGGCTGCGGCAAATGAGGATTCTAAGGCGGGTATACCTGGTGTACCGGCAGGACCGGCCGCTCGCAGCGGCCGCGCGGGCGCTGGTGGAGATTTTGCGAGCGAAGCCGTCGCGCGCGTCACGCAGGCGCGCGAACCATTCTTAGCATTCCGACGCAAGCCTAGCCCAGAAATTCCAGAGGGTCAGCGATGGGAGGCAAGCTCATCGAGCGCCGCCGCAACACGCGACAATCCCTCGCGCACATTTTCCGTTTCGCCGCCAATGCCGATGCGAAAGTGCGTCGGCGATTCGAAGAATCGTCCGGGGACAACGCTGGTCTCGTATTTTTCGCGCAGAAGCTGGCAGAAAGCTTCGGCGGGGCCGCTGGTCAATTGCGGGAAGGCAATGGTTCCTACGTCGGACCTGATGGTCAGGAGATCCTTGCGCGAATCGAGAAGTTTCTTTAGGTGCGCGCGATTCGTCGTAAGAAGCTGCTTCGCGCGCGCAGTAATCTCGGGAAGTCGATCGAGAGCGATCACGCTGAGCAACTCAGCGGGATGCGCCGCGTTGACACCGAACAGATCATTGAGGCGCCACATGCGCTGCGCCAGCGCCGGAACTGCAAGCACCCAACCGCATCGAAGTCCGGAGAGGCCGTAGGCTTTGGTGAGGCTGCTGGTAGCAATGAAATTTGATCCCAAGTGAAAAGCGGATTTCCAAGGCGAGTCGAAGCAGGTTTCCAGATACACCTCGTCCACGAGCACATGCGCGCCCAGGCTGCGCGCAATTTCGCCGACCAGCTTCAGGGTGGAGTCCGGAGTGCGTACACCGGTGGGATTGTGGAGGTTGGTGGTAACGATCAGGCGCGTGCGCGGGGAAATGGCGCGTTCGACCTCGCGCGGGTCGAGTCGAAAGCCATCGTCGAAGCGGCGAGGGAAACGGCGGATTCTTGCGCCCAGATATTCCGCGGCGGCGAGGAGCGCTTCATAAGTGGGCTCTTCAATCAGCACCTCATCCCCGGGCTCGAGAAGCGCGGCCATCGCGAGATGATTGGCCATCGAAGTGCCCTGCGCTTGAACGACGCAGTCCACAGGCACTCCCGCTTTCGAGGCCAGACGTTCTAGAAGAGGCTCGAAGCCGTAGGCTCCTGCGCCGGTGAGTTCAAGATCTTCGATCGTGACATTCAAATCGGCCAGCGGAAAATGGGAGAGGTCGCTGGCAGCGAGATTGTAGCGCGCGGGAGAACGCAGTTTGGCCCACTCCATGTACACGGAACGAACATCGCGGCGTTGCGGACTCATGGGAGCTTCACTTGGAATCAACCGGGCGCCGCGCGCGCCCACGAAACAGGAAATAGAATGGGAGCCCGGCGAAGAGAATACACACAGCGACATCTGCATTGCGAGGATATTTATAAATCGTATTCAACACCATGAACCCCGCGACGGCCGTGAAAATTCCCGTGGACCACGGGTGACCCGGAACGCGATAACCAGCGTCGGCGACGCCAGGAGTGTCGGGGTGGAGGCGATCGCGTCTGCGAAAGACGAACAAGGACGCCGCCGTGAGACAGAAAAAAAGCCAATCCATCACCACGACATAGCTCAGGATTTGCTCGTAGGTTCCGAGAAGGACCACGGCAATCGTGACCGAGCCCTGCAGCAGGATCGTTCCTACCGGAGCGCGGCTCCGCTGAGCGAGTCGGGCGAACCCGGCCGGGAGCACGCCATCGGAAGCCATGGCGAAATACAGGCGCGGGTAGGTGAGCAGGGCCTGGCTGAGAAAACCCAGGGTGGAAATGACGATCGCAACTGCAATCAGGCGGGCGCCGAAATCGCCAAAAGCGCGGCGCATCACTTCAGAGGCAGGAGTGGCCGTCAAGGCCAGTCCTGCGGGGGTGAGGGCCTGCACATAGATGAAATTGACGGAGACGTAGAGCGCAATCACACCGAGTACGCCAAGTAGAAGGGCGCGCGCGAGCGTCTTGCGCGGGTTGCGAATTTCGGTGGCGATGAAATTGGCCGTCTGCCACCCTCCGTAGGCAAAAAGAACCGGGATCATCGAGGCGCCGAACACGCTGAGTAATCCGAGCGACACAGGACGATCCACTGCGGGATGCCAGGCGGTGTGCGAAACGCCGGAGGTTCGCGCAACGAACCAGGCGCCACCGGCGACAATCATTACGACGGCAAGAATGCGCAGAACCATGAAGAGACTTTGCAGGCCGCTGCCCGCACGCACTCCCAGGCAATTGATGGCCACCAGCGCCACTACCACGGCGACGGCGGGAATGTTTTCAGGAATCCGGAGTTGGGTGAGCTGCCCAAAGTATTTTGCGAATGTGACCGCCACGGCGGCAGTTCCTCCCGCGCCAATCACCAGCAGCGAAACCCAACCATAGAGGAACCCAATCGCAGGATGGAACGCAGCGGAGAGATAAGCGTACTGCCCGCCGACTTTCGGCATGCGATCAGCAAGCTCGGCATAGATGAAAGCTCCGAGCAGTGCGACGGCGCCGCCAGCTACCCAGGAGCCGAGAATCAGCGCTGGAGTATGAACCAGCGTGGCGACGACGTAGGGATTGATGAAGATGCCGGACCCGATGATGCCGCCCATGACCACCATGGTCGCGTCAAACAATCCCAAGCGAGGGGCAAGACCGGCCGGCGAACCGGATGCGGCAGCGGGCGTCGCGGGGACGGCCGGGCGATGGTGAGCGGAATCTGGCACGAGGTCGCGCGGCGCGAATTTATCACCGGAAGGATACCCAGCGGTAGCGTTGGGCCCGAGAGATCCGCCTCTGTAGGGAGCGGCGGATGCTTGTGCCGGGAAAGCTTCAAGAGCCGCCCACAGCTTCGGGCGGCCCTCCAAGGCCATCGGATTTTATTTCTGCTTAAGGCTTCTTTTCAGCTTCTTTTTTTGCCGCATGTGATTTAGCAGCGGGGGCCGCGCCAGACTTGGGCGTCCAGAATTCCGGATCAGCTTCCACCCATTCCTTGGGCGGATAGCTCATCTTGGGACTGAGCATGAAGAGCTGTGACTCGGAGCTTTCTAGGCCTTCGCGATCGAATTCATCGAGCTTCTTGCGGCCTTCTTCGCCGAGCGCATCCTTGTAGGTTTGTCCATGCATGTCCGTCCATTGATCCAATTCCGTCGCCGATTTCATGGGGACAAAAATGACATAGGAGCCCCCGGGGGCGCCGAAAAAGAAACGGTAAACAGCATAGTGGTCGCTTAGATTTGCTTTCTCGTGCGCCGCTTTCACCAGCTTGCGTATCTCGACGAAGTGATCGTAGTGCCCGGGCTTCACATGGATGGCGACGACCATGAAGTACCTGGTGCCTTTGACGGAAATTTCGGGATGGTAGCTGAGCTCGGGCATATACAGCAGAGTGGCGCGTGTCGATTCGGCGAGAAACTCGCCGTCTTTAGAGTCCAGGCGGTCCATGTCTTGAGAGAGTGCGGTGTTTTTGTCCTCAGCGGCTCCGTCCTTTTCCCAGGCGGCGAGTGAGTCAAAGCCGGTGAGGAACAAGACGCGAGGCGCCCCGGTGAGGGCGCGCATGGCCAGGTAATTGGTGGGCCAGTTGGCCTTGGCCATGGCGTGCGGAAAGCCGGCTTCCCAATCGGCATGCGCAGCGGATTTGCCCGGCTTCTCGACTTCGCGGATGGTGTTGAGAACTTTGGGCGGCCCCATCATGGTTTCCTGCGCCCGGGCCAGGCCCGCTCCGGCCAAACACACACCCAGCGCGAACAGCACTTTTAGCCTATTCATGTTTTCAACCTCCTCAGGTCCGTGGTGGTAAATCCGTGAAAGGTTCAGTTGGCTGATACGTTTCGAGGGGTCCCAAGAAATCCGGCACGTCAGTTTTCGAGTCTCGGACTTTGCGAAGCGAGTGTACTACGGTTCGGCGGCGAGTCAATCGCACTACGTTTGCCCGAGGGGGAGGAGGCTCGGCTAACCTTGCAGGGGGTTGTTGTGGTCGGATCCAAATTCATTCTGCCGCGCCCGAGTCACCTGGGGCGAGTCGCGCGGGATGCGGCGGGGCACTCTCACACGGACGAGCGCCGGGCAGGTCGCGTGCCGGCGGCGCCGCCGGTGGTTCTCTAGGGGCAATTTCGGGAAGAGCCCTTCCGGGAGCAGCCGGAGAAGATGGACGTGAGCACCGAGAGGAGCCTGGTGCCGATCACCATCGAAGTGCAGAAATCGCAAAAGTACTGCTCATGAACCTGCTGACGATTGAGGACCTGGCCTGCCGCGTGGCCCGGGCGTTGCAAACCAGAGAGGGCCATGAGCTGGCCGGAGGGGAATTCTTAGAACCTTCGGAACGATTTTGGGGAGAGCATTTTTCTGCGGGGAGCGCAGAGCAAACACGTAATTAGAGATATTCAGATGCGCTTCTTTCTCGGAAGTGATGTCGCTTGTATTCTGAGAAATTCCGCAAAACGATTCAATCGGTGTTAGGTTGTTTGCTGCAACCCGGTCTGCGGGACGCAATCCAGGCGGGCGGTGGAATTTATTTCAGGCGAGGTGAATTGGATGCGCGCGAGGAATTTTGCAGTCATCGGATTATTTCTGTTGCTGCCGCCGGCGACGGTATCGTTGCGGCCGGCCGCTGCAAGGCAGCGAGCAGAGAGGGACGCAGGTCGGAAGGGCGAAGCAGCGGCGAGTGCGGCGCTGGATTATCTGGTGTACGTGGTTTGCGAAGCGGCGGACAAAATTGTGTTGGTGCGTTTCGGGCCAGCGGGCGCGCGGATCGAGCACGAAACGCACATCGGGCTGATGCCGACCGAGATCAACGGGCCGCATGGAATTGTGGTCTCCCCGGACAAGAAATTCATCTACGTGACGGTGGGGCACGGACGGCCGGATGGATCGGTGTGGAAACTCAAGGCCGGGACGGATGAAGTGCTGCGCTACAAGTCGCTCGGGCTTTTCCCCGCGACCGTGGACATTTCGAGCGACGGTGAATTTCTGTACGCGGCAAATGCGAATTTTCACGGCGACATGGTGCCTTCTTCCATCTCCGTTGTGGCCACGGGTGAAATGATCGAAATGAAACGGATCACCACCTGCACCATGCCCCACGGCTCGCGCGTGAACCCGCAGGGGACGAAGCAGTATTCGGCGTGCATGATGGACGACATGCTGGCGGAAGTCGATACGCAGACTTTTGAGGTATCGCGGCATTTCCTGTTGAGCGCCGGCAAGGAGATGGGGATGGCCGGCGCGCCGCACGCGCAGATGAAAATGGGCGAGCTGACGTGCGTGCCCACGTGGGCGCAGCCGTCGAATGACGGGTCAGAGATTTATGTAGCGTGCAACAAGTCGAACGAGATTGTGGCCGTGGATTTTGCGTCCTGGAAAGTGGCGCGGCGGTTTGCGGCGGGAACCGGTGTGTACAATTTCGCGATGACGAAAGACGGGCGGCTGGTGGCCACCAACAAGCGCGGGCAGTCGGTTTCCGTGTTCGATCCGAAAAGCGGGAAGGAGCTTGCGCGGATTCCGACGAAGCGCAAGGTGGTGCACGGCGCGGTGGTGTCGCCCGATAACCGCTTCGTGTTTATTTCCGTCGAAGGAATCGGTTCCGATCCAGGGACACTGGAAGCGATCGACCTGGAATCACTCAAGACCGTCGCGACCTTGGACTTGCCGCCGCAGGCTGCTGGAGTTGACTTCTGGAAGACGGAACCCAGCCAAGCGCAATGAAATTTTCCGTTTCCTCAAATCCCGAGCGACCTGGCACTACGCGCGGACCACATCCGGCTGCCAATTCTGAATCATCTTCTTAATCGTTTTTCGATCCGCGATCTTCTCGTCGAGAACCTTGCGGCACAGGGCCGGCAATTCCGCGTCACTCGAAAAACGCAGGGCCACCAACTGATCCATCGTGAAGTCGTGGATGTGCGCGAGCAATTCCTCGGGCAACAACTGCTGCAAGCGCAGCCGCATCTCCAGGCGGATCAAGCGATCCTGAACGGTGAGCGCAAAAATGCGGGCGTAGAAAGCAAGGAGGAAAAAAGCCAGAGCCAGCAAAACAGATCTGACCGACTGGATGGAGAACGAAGAGATGACACGATAGATTGACCAGATCACGTTGAAGAGAAAAACGGGGAGAACGAAGAAGTGAAACGCGGGAACAAATTTCACATGATTGTCAAAATTTTGAGCCATCGGCGAACCTCCGTCGGGTAGTTACTTGAGCCGGGGTGAGTAAATTCTAGCAAAATCAGTGAGAAGCGGATCGCATCGCGCCGCCCTCGAGTGGCCGCGGATCGTTTGCGTGGGCGGCCAGAAATTCGAGCATCGCGCGATGCGAGGCTTCGGGTTGATCGGTTGAAAAAATGTGGCTGGCATGCGGAATCATCTCGAGCTTTGCGTTCGGAATGCGCGCGGCAATCTTTCTGCCATTTTCTGGAGGGACCAGGCGGTCGGTCTCGCCGTGGATCACAAGCGTGGGCGCGGCAATCTCGGGCAGACGGCCGTAGGCCTCCCAGGCCATGATGCCTTGCAATTGCGCAAGGTAGCCTTCGATGGTCGGAAACCACGGCCGGCGCACGGCAAGGTCTTCTTCCTTTCGGGCGTCCGAGGTGTGGGAATCATATATATATGGATAGATGGCCCGGGCCAGCTCCTCGGGGTTTCCGCGAGGCGCCAGGAGAAGATCGAGCACTTCGCGCTCGGCCCGCACGGCATGTGGTCCGCCGGGGGCGGTCGAGCCGAGGATCAGCGAGCGCACCCGCGCGGGATACTGCAGCGCAAATTCCTGCGCGATCATCCCGCCCATGGACAGGCCGCAAATGTGCGCGCCCTCGACACCGGAAGCAGTAAGAACGGCGGCGGCATCGAAGGCCATCAATGAGATGGAATAAGGGCCCTGGGGAACGTCGCTCTCGCCGACGCCACGATTGTCGAAAGCGATGGTGCGGAAATTCCGGGCCAGCACCGGCCGCGAGCGATACCACATGTGCGACGTCCATCCCAGGCCCATGATCAGCAGCAGCGGCGGGCCTTCGCCTTGCTCGTCCCAGTAGATTTTTGCTCCCTGATTTTGCGTGAAAGGCATGGGAACCTCGAGGTGAGAGCCACTCTTAGATGAGAGTGACTAACGCGCGCGGCATTGTATATAATCGCGCGCACTATGGCAAACCAGGAGACGCTCTACGAGGTGGCCCAGGGCGTGGCCACCATCACGCTCAACCGCCCGGACAAGCTGAATGCGTGGACTCAGACCATGGACAGTGAAGTGCGCGCTGCGATGCAGGCAGCCGAACGCGACAACGGCGTGCGCGTGATCGTGCTGACGGGGGCCGGGCGAGGATTTTGCGCGGGCGCAGACATTTCGCTGTTGAGCGCCGTAGCGGCGCGCGGCATCGACAAGAAAAGCCGCGCACGAGCGCTGGCAGGCACGAAGCGCAAAGGAGCGCGGCCGGACTTTCAGAAGAAGTACTCTTATTTTCCAGCGATTGAGAAGCCCGTGATCGCCGGGATCAACGGCCCGGTCGTGGGCCTGGGGCTGGTGATTGCGCTGTACTGTGATTTGCGATTCGCCTCAGATGCGGCGCGGTTCGGCACGGCTTTTGCGCGGCGAGGGCTGATCGCGGAATATGGCATGGCCTGGATGCTGCCGAGGATTGTGGGAATTTCGAATGCGCTCGATCTGCTGTATTCGGCGAGGATGATTGATGCGGGAGAAGCGCTTCGCATGGGCCTGGTGAACCAGATTTTTCCTCAGAATGTTTTTTCGGCCAAGCTCGAGGAATATGCGCGCGATCTAGCGTTGAACGTGAGCCCGCGGTCGCTCGGCGTGATCAAGCGGCAAGTGTACCAGGCCATGTTCGAGCCGCTCGGGAAAGCGATCGAAACCTCCGAGCGCGAAATGCTCGAGAGTCTCGGGAGCGAGGATTTCAAGGAAGGCGTCGCACATTTTCTGGAAAAGCGGCCGCCCCAATTCACCGGCAAATAAGAGACCCACGTGAATTTCGAATTCAGCGACAAAGTGAAGGAACTGCAGCAGCGGCTCGAGGCCTTCATGGACCAGCACATTTATCCCAATGAGCCGCGCTTCCATGACGAAGTGGAACGCAATCGCTGGACGCCGACGCGCGTAATCGAAGAGTTAAAGCCGAAAGCGCGGGCGGCTGGACTCTGGAATCTGTTTTTACCGAACGATGAAAACGGCGCGGGGCTGACGAACCTGGAGTACGCGCCGCTGTGCGAAATCATGGGCCGCAGCCACATGGCCCCTGAAGTCTTCAATTGTTCGGCCCCGGACACCGGGAACATGGAAGTGCTCGCCCGCTATGGAACGCCGGATCAAAAAACGCGCTGGCTGAAGCCTCTGCTCGCAGGTGAAATCCGATCGTGTTTCGCGATGACCGAGCCCGCCGTGGCCTCCTCCGACGCGACGAACATTGAGTCGCGCATCGCACGTGACGGCAACGAATATGTGATCAACGGGCGGAAATGGTGGACCTCAGGAGCCGGTGACCCGCGCTGCAAGATCGCGATCTTCATGGGCAAGACGGATCCTCTGGGGGCGGCGCACAAGCAGCAGTCCATGGTGCTGGTGCCGATGGATACGCCGGGAGTGAAAGTGGTCCGGCTGCTCACCGTGTATGGCTACGATCACGCGCCGCACGGGCACGGCGAAGTGGCATTCGAAAATGTTCGCGTTCCGGTCTCGAACATGCTGCTGGGCGAAGGGCGCGGATTTGAAATCGCGCAAGGGCGGCTGGGACCGGGACGCATTCACCATTGCATGCGATGCATCGGGGTGGCCGAACGCGCGCTCGGGACCATGTGCAGGCGCGTGCAGGCGCGCACTGCTTTTGGGAAAACGCTCGCCGAGCAGGGCACGATTCGCGCCGGCATTGCCACTTCGCGCATGGAGATCGAGCAGGCGCGTCTGCTGACGCTCAAAGCGGCACACCGGATGGACACCGTGGGCAACAAAGAGGCGCGCGCGGAAATCGCGATGATCAAAGTGGTGGCGCCCAACGTTACGCTCGGAGTGCTCGACCGCGCCATTCAAGCACACGGGGGCGCCGGCGTTTCGCAGGACACGTTTTTGGCCTCTGCCTGGGCCATGGTGCGTGCGCTGCGACTGGCGGACGGGCCGGATGAAGTCCACGAAGAAGCCATCGCTAGGCAAGAACTCGAGAAATGGAAGAAATTGACACCGCGGGCTGCGGGGCATTCGCTCAGCGGGTTTGATTGAAGGGAGGTCCCATGGCTCATGCACCCACGAACGCACTGAACATCCCGCGGCCGCCGACATTTGCAACAGCCGAGGAGGAGCGGAAGCATCGCAAGCAGCGGCTGGCTGCGGCGTTCCGGCTCTTTTCGCGGTTCGGATTTGATGAAGGAGTAGCGGGCCACATCACGGCGCGCGATCCTGAGCGGCTGGATCATTTCTGGGTGAATCCGTTCGGGATGCACTTCGGGCAAATCCGCGCCTCAGACTTGATCTTGGTGAATCATCGAGGCGAAGTCGTCGAAGGCCAGCATGCGGTGAATCAGGCCGCTTTTGCGATCCATTCGCGGGTGCATGCGGCGCGACCCGATGTAGTGGCTGCCGCACATTCTCACTCGATCTATGGAAAAGCGTGGGCTTCGCTGGGACGGCTGCTCGATCCCATCACGCAGGATGCTTGCGCCTTCTATGAAGACCACGGGCTGTTCAGGGAATTTACCGGCGTGGTTTACGAGACCTCGGAAGGTGAGCGCATTGCGCAGGCTCTTGGAAACTTCAAGGCCGCGATTCTACTCAACCACGGGCTTCTGACCGTAGGGCACACGGTGGATGAGGCGGCCTGGTGGTTCATTACCATGGATCGAAGCTGCCAAGCGCAACTGCTGGCTGAAGCTGCGGGCGAGCCGGTGAAGATTGATCATGCAAACGCGATCGGAACAAGGGAGACCGTGGGATCACATCTTGCCGGATGGTTTCAGTTTCAGCCCATGCTGAGCCGCGTGATTCGCGAAGAGCCTGACTTGCTCGATTAATCTCATCGGAGCGCGGCTCGCGCCGACAGGTACCGGAGTTCCCCTAGGGAGTCTTCATGGCCATACTCGCGGTTGAAAATCTGCAGTCGCTCAGCAGCTTCGTCGGGCGCGAGATGGGCGTGACCGATTGGCTCACACTGACGCAAGAGCGCATCCAGCAATTTGCGGAGGCCACGGAAGACCGGCAGTGGATTCATCTGGACCGCGAGCGCGCGCAAAAGGAATCGCCCTACGGAGCGACGATTGCACACGGTTTCCTGACCCTTTCACTGCTGAGCTATTTTTTAGAGCAGACCATCGAAATCCGCGGCGGGATGCGCATGGGCATCAACTACGGGCTGAATCGAGTGCGCTTTCCTTCTGCGGTGCGCTCAGGTTCGCGGATTCGCGCCCGCGTTTCTCTTGACTCTCTGAAACAGCTTCCCGATTGCTCGGAAGCGGCTTTTTCAATTTCCGTCGAGTGCGAGGGTGGGGAGAAGCCTTGCTGCGCGGCCCAGTGGCTTGTTCGTTACTATCCGTAGGAAACCTCAGGTGGTCTTCGCGAAGTTCTCGAACACAACAAGCAAGAAGGCATGGCGCTTTCAGATGGTTCTGCTTTCGGCAGAGTCGAGTGAGAGGCGCAAGAGAATCTTCGCCACCTCCAACAGTTCGGCGAAGCGTTGATCTTTGGTCAGGCCGTGGTGGTAGCGGTAATAGATTTGCTGCACGATCACCGCGACCTTGAACCGAGCGAAGGCGACGTAGAAGACCATAGGGTCGACATCGCGGCCCGTCATTCGGGCATAGCGCTCGACAAGTTCGGAGCGCGTGAGGGTGCCGGGGGAATTCGTAGGGCCCCAGCGGATTTTCTGCAGTTCTTCCGGGTCCCCGGCCTGGACCCAATACGCGAGCGCCGTACCCAGATCGCTGAGTGGGTCGCCGATGGTGCACATTTCCCAATCGAGAACGCCGACAATTTTAGTAATGTCCGCTGAGTCGAGCACCACGTTGTCGAATTTATAGTCATTGTGAATCAGCGCTGCCTCGCCCGAGGGCGGAAGATTTTTTGTAAGCCAGGCGGAGATGGGCTCGACTTCGGCGAGCTCGTGCGTCTTTGAGCCGTGATAACGCTCGATCCAGCCACGCACTTGGCGCTCGAGATAGCCCAGCGGCTTGCCGAGATCCGCCAGACCGATTGCGGCGTAGTCCAAGCCATGCAAGCGCGCAAGGTTTTGAACGAATGACTCGCTGAGGCGGCGCGCGATGTCCGGCGGGAAATCGAAGCCAGGTGGCAAAGCCCGGCGCAGGATGATGCCGTGAATTGGCTTCATCAAGTAGAAAGGACTACCGAGAATGGACAGGTCGTCCGAGTAGAGCAGGACTTCCGGGGCCGGGGAATAAGCACCGTGGAGTTTGGCAAGCACGCGATATTCACGGCCCATGTCGTGGGCGCTTTTTACTTTTGTTCCGAAGGGCGGGCGGCGCAGGACTAGTTCGCGATCGCCCAGACGGAGGAAGTAAGTCAAATTGGAATGCCCGCTGGGGAATTGCGCGATTTCCAGTGGTCCAGTGGCATCAGGAAAATGAGATCGCAAGAAGGGCTCGAGCCGGACGAGGTCGAGCTCTTCTCCGGGCCGCAGACTGGCCGGACGGTCACGAAGGTCGGTCCTATCGGCCGTAGATTTTCTCCTTCAGCGATAGGTGAGCAGCGACTCGTCGTCCAGATGCGGAAACGCATTGAACGAGCTGAGTGTAAAGCGCTCACCGGAAAAAACGAACTCACTATAGGAACAATTGCGCGACATCCACATGACCCGTAAGGTGTCTTCGGCAGAGAGATTCAGCGCGCGCTGCACGGCGACGCCTATCGGCCCGCCGGAACAAAAGACCGCTGACAGTTCGCCTTGCTTGGCTCCGGAGAGAAATCGGGAAAGGCCGCTGTTCACGCGCGCACAAAATTCTGTCCAAGACTCTACGCCGGGCGCCAGAATCGCGCCTCCTGCCCATTTGCGAATCACCGCTTCGAATAGTCTTTGAAATGTCTTGGAGCGCTCGGCGGGAGCGCTTGCGCCGAGGAACTGTTGGTGCAACTGGCGGATTGTCGCGTCCGTATGGAGGAGCCGCGGCAGAGCGTGCTGGAGCACTGCCTCGCCCTGGTACTCATCGAATTCACGCAAGACCATTGGTTCAGGAAAGCTCCATCCGGCGTCCCGGTAGACTTGGTCGACGATCCGGGCGGTATCTCGCTGGCGCACACAAGGGCCGGAAGATGTGCGGTCGAAGAAAATCTTGTGGCGCGCCCAATAGGTTCCCAGGTGACGGGCTTGGGTTCGACCGAGCGCCGAGAGCTTGTCGTAATCGGGCTCGAGAAAAGAGGCTTGCGCGTGGCGCACCAGGAGGACGCGGCTCATAGAGGGATCACCGGCTACGCCGAGGCAGTTTTTTCCCGGTTGAATTCCGCGAAAAGTTTTCCTTGCGCGGCGAACTGTTTGAGCAGTGGCGCGGGTTCCCACAGTTCGCCATGCTGCTGATGGAATTCGGCGATACGGTCGTAAACCTTCTTCAGGCCCATGGTATCGGCGTACCACATAGGACCGCCGCGATAGGCTGGAAAGCCATAGCCATGGAGGTAGATGATGTCGAGGTCCACGGCGCGCAACGCGATGCCTTCTTCCAGTATCCGGGCGCCTTCGTTCGCGAGCGCATAGATGCAGCGGTCAACGATTTCTTCCGACGAGATGCGGCGCTCGGGGATGGCGGCCTCGGCCGCCCACTTGCGAACCATTTCGGTGACCTCGGGATCGGGAATCGCCCGGCGATTTTCGTCGTACTTGTACCAGCCAGCGCCGGTTTTTTGGCCGTAGCGACCCAGTTCGCACAGCCGATCCGCGGCGAACGCCTGGCGCAGGCCGGGCTTTTCCAGGTGACGATACTCTTTGCGAATCCGCCAGCCGACATCGAGTCCGGCGAGGTCGCCTGTGGCGAGAGGGCCCATGGCCATTCCAAAATTGTAGAGTGCGCCGTCCACGGCTTCAACGCCGGCACCCTCTTCCACGAGGAACGTCGCCTCGCGAATGTAGGGATGAAACATGCGGTTGCCCGCGAAGCCGCGGCAATTGCCAACGAGCACGCCGACTTTTCCCAGCTTCTTTGAAAGCTGCATGCAGGTGGCGATTACTTCCTTGCTGGTCTTCTTGCCGCGCACAATTTCAAGCAGGCGCATCACATTTGCCGGGCTGAAGAAATGCGTGCCAATCACGAACTCAGGGCGTGTTGTGGCCGAGGCGATTTCATCAATATTGAGAGTGGATGTGTTGCTGGCCAGAATCGCACCGGGCTTGCAGACGCGATCGAGCTCGCTGAAGATTTCTTTCTTAAGCGCCATGCCTTCGAAGACCGCTTCGATGACCATGTCCGCGGTCGAGAATCCGTCGTAGCCGAGAGTGGGCTGAATTAATTTCAAGCGCTCCTCAACAAATTGTTGCGTGAAGCGGCCGCGGCTGACGGAATTGGCGTAGTTTTTTCGGATGTTGGCAAGTCCGCGATCGAGCGCGGGCTGATCCGCTTCCTTGAGCAAAACAGGAAAGCCCGCGTTCGCGAGCACCATGGCGATGCCGCCGCCCATGGTTCCGGAGCCGACGACGGCGGTAGCGTTCACCGGAATGAGGGGCGTTTCTTTGGGCACGTCCGGTATTTTCGAAACTTCGCGCTCGCCGAAGAAAACATGAATGAGCGCTTTCGATTGATCCGAGAACAGGCAGCGGACAAACCGCTCGCGTTCGGCGGCGGAGCCTTCCGCAAAAGGCAGGCGAGTGGCTTCTTCGATCGCGTCAATCGCTGCAAGCGGCGCCGTCAGATTGCGCTGCTTCTTGCGGGCCGTTTCGCGGGCGGCGGCGAAAAGCGGAGCATTCTCTGCCGCGGTGCCGAGCTTTTCGTTGCGTTCGCGCGTTTTCGGCGCGGGTTTTCCGGCGATCTCACGGGCGAATACGACGGCGCCCGAGAGCAGGTCGCCTTCGATGAGCCGGTCAACGATTCCGAATTTCAGCGCGTCTTTCGCCGAAACGGGATTGCCTGCGGCGCACATTTCGAGCGCTTTGCTGACGCCCGCCAGGCGCGGAAGGCGTTGCGTGCCCGCGGCCCCGGGAATCAGGCCCAGCTTCACTTCCGGCTGGCCCACTTGCGCGCCGGGAGCGGCCACGCGGTAATGGCCCGCCATGGCTAGCTCCATCCCGCCGCCGAAAGCGGTGCCGTGAATGGCCATCACGACCGGCTTCGGGCAATTTTCAATTTGCAGCAGCACCGACGGAAAATCCATGGTGCCGGAGGTTTTCCCCGATGTCAGCTTGCCGAATTCCTTGATGTCTGCGCCGGCGACGAAAGTTCGGCCGCCGCCGATGAGCACGGCTGCGCGCACGCTTTGGTCTTGATTGATTTGCTCGATGGCTTCAGCGATGCCCTCGGGGACGCCGGGGCTCAGCGCATTGACCGGCGGATTGTTGATGGTGATGATTGCGATGTCGTTATCTTTTGTGAGTTGAACTAGATCGCTCATGGCAGTGTCTCTCTTTGATTCGCAGTCATGCGGATTTGGCGGTTCGTGCCGCAGAATCTATGGCCAGAAGCGCGATGCGCTCGCGATGAAATGTGGAGTCGCCCAACATGTTTTCTGAACCTTTGGCGCGCCGGTAGTAGAGATGGAGATCGTTTTCCCATGTGAAACCCATTCCCCCGTGCACTTGAATCCCTCGATTGCCGACGGTGCGCGCAGCATCGCTCGCGTACATTTTGGCGATGGATGTGGCCAGTGCGGCATCGGGCGCATTTTCGTCGAGCGCCCAGGCGGCGTAGTAGGCTGCCGAGCGCGAACTTTCTGTTTCCAGGTACATGTCGGCACATTGATGCTGCACGGCTTGGAAAATTCCGATCGGCTTGCCGAACTGTTTCCGGGTTTTCGCGTATTCGACGGCTAAATCGAGGGTGCGTTGCATGCCACCCACCATTTCCGCGGCCAGCGCGGCGGTGGCCACATCGAGCGCTTTCGGCAAACCAGCCAGGTCCCCGAGTTTTTCTGCAGGCGTGTTTTCCAAGCGCACGGAATAGAGCTTGCGGGTGAGATCCATTCCGCTCATTGGCTCGATGTGGACACCGGGTGCGTCGGCGTCCACCGCGAAGACACCGTTACGGGCAATGACGAGGATGGAATCTGCGACCGCAGCATCGGGCACGAACAGTTTCTCGCCGTTCAATTTTCCATTTACGACCGAGATCTGCGCGCTGGCGGGGTCGCAGTTTGCGCCCGACTCCAAGATCGCTACGGTGGAACGCCGCTCGCCGCGGCAGATTGGCGCAAGGTATTTCTTTTTCTGTTCTGCAGTTCCGATGGTGTTCCACACGCTGCCAGCGAGAACAACGGTCGAGAAAAATGGGCCGGGGAGAAGCGCGCGACCAGCTTCCTCCATCAGGAGAATGAGTTCGACGGTGCCAAGGCCCGCACCGTCGTATTCTTCCGGGAAAAAGATTCCCGTAAATCCCTGTTCGGCCATTTTCGACCAGAGTGCCGCGTCGTAGGCGGTGTCTGTTTCCATCAAGCGGCGCACTTGAGCCATGGGGCATTCCGCAGCAAAGAATTTTCGCGCGCTATCCTGCAGAAGCTGCTGACTATCGCTCAGACCGAATTGCATGGTGAGTCTCCCTAGTAGCTTCTGGGCAGGCCAAGCACAAAGTGCCCGATGATGTTGCGCTGCACTTCAGAGGTGCCGGCTTCAATGGTGTTGCCGCGCGTCCGAAGATATCCATAGGACCAGATTCCGTGATCAACGGAATAGCGGTCCGCCCCGAGCAATTGTCCATAGGGGCCCAGCAGCTCCTGCGCAATCTGCTGGACGCGCTGGTTCAACTCGCTCCAGAAAATTTTCAGGATCGAACCCTCCGGGCCGGGCACGCCGGTGGCAGCCATGCGGCTAAAGGCGCGCAACTGATTGAGGCGCATGATTTCGATTTCCGCATAGCACTGCGCGAGTTTCTGGCGGATCAGCGGATCCCTAGCGGCCGGGCTCCCCTGGCGCTGTATGGAGTGCGAAAGCTCGATCAGCCGGTCCATATTGCGCTTGAAAAGGAGATGCAAGCGCGCGCCATAAGCGCCGCGCTCATGCGCGAGTGTGCTGATGGCCACGTTCCAACCGTCGTTTACCTGGCCAAGAACATTTGCAGCGGGCACGCGCACGTCGCGGAAGAAGATCTCACTGAACTCCGATTCACCGGTCATTTGGCGGAGCGGGCGCACGTCCACGCCTGCGGATTTCATGTCCACCAGCAGAACGGTTAGGCCCTTGTGCTTGGGCACGGCGGGATCGGTGCGCACAACCAGTTCGCACCAATCTCCCACCCAGCCATAACTGGTCCAGACTTTTTGGCCGTTCACGACATAGTCGCCACCCTCGAGGCGCGCTTCGGTTTGCAATCCCGCGAGGTCAGAGCCGGCATTCGGCTCGGAAAAGCCCTGGCACCAGATTTCTTCAGCGCTGAGAATCCTGGGAATGAAGCGTTTCTTTTGCGCTTCCGTGCCGTAAGCAATGATCGTCGGGCCGATCAGTCCGAGGCCCAGAGAGTTGGCCATGGGCGGCGCTTCGACGCGCGCCAGCTCCTCCCAGAAAACCGTTTGCTGCATCAGCGTGGCGCTCCGGCCCCCATACTCCTTGGGCCAGGAAACCGCAGCCCAGCCACCTTCCTGGAGTTTCCTTTGCCAAGCTCGCAAATAGGGAAAGGAGACCTCCATGGGCTTTTCGCGCCATTCGTTCCAGTCTTTGGGAAGATTCGCCGCAAGCCAGGAGCGCAATTCATCGCGAAACTCTAATTCTTCCGCGGTCAGTTTCAGATCCATGTGGTGAATGCCTCCGGGCGGTCAGCTCGTTTTCTTTGCCACATACTCGGTGCGAAGTGTTTCTTGGCCGCCCCAGTATTGTTTGCGGAGATCCTTTTTCAAAATTTTCCCCGTGCCGGTCTTGGGCAACGCATCGAGGAATTCGACGGAATGCGGCACTTTGTAATGCGAGATGCGGGTACGGCAAAAATCCAGCAGTTCCTGCTCGCTGACTTGCGTCCCGGGTTTGCGCACCACAAGCGCTTTCGGAACTTCGCCCCACTTCCCGTCCGGCACGGGGATCACTGCGACTTCATAGACGGCCGGATGTGCCACCAGCGCTTTCTCAATTTCAAGTGAGGAAATATTCTCTCCCCCGCTGACGATAATGTCCTTCTTGCGATCCACGATCAGGATGTAACCATCCGGCCTGATCACGGCCATGTCGCCGGTATGAAACCAGCCGCCCCGCAGAGCCTGCGCCGTAGCCTCGGGCTGGCGCCAATAACCCTCCATCACGCCATCGCTGCGCGCGATGATCTCTCCGATGCTGGCGCCATCGCGGGGAACATCCACATCCTTGCCATCCACCACGCGAAGTTCCACGCCGGGCGCGGCAAACCCGGTCAGGGCCTGGCCGAGGTAGCGCTGGTCTCCTTCCCAGTGCGTGCCGAACTTTGCCGGGGAAATGGAGAGCATGGGAGAAGTTTCCGTCAAGCCGTAGCCGGAGAAGCACGTGCAGCCAAGCTTTTCCTCGACCTCGCGCACGATCGTGGGGGAGGAAGCGGCGCCGCCGATCACGATCCGTTCGAGGCTGCTGAGATCGTACTTGGTCCGCTCGGAGCAATTCACAAGGGCTGCGGCCATGGTGGGAACCAGACTGAGCGCCTGAGCGTGTTCGTCCTGGATGAGGCGGAAAACCTCCGGGGGATCGAAGCGGTGAACCATCACGTGCGTCGCGCCCATGAACGTAACCGAATGCGCAACGCCCCAACCGTTCGCATGGAATAGCGGAATGGTATGCAGTTCGACCGACTCTGCGGTTACCCGGAACGTGATGCAAACCATCATGGCGTGGAGATAAACATTCCTGTGAGTGAGCATCACGCCTTTGGGATTGGCGCTGGTCCCGCTGGTATAGAAAAGCTCGGCGAGGGAGTTTTCGTCGAAATCCATGATGTCGGCGCGGTAGGGCGCGGCAGCGGCCAATAGATCCTCGTAATTCTCGGGCGAGAGCCAGCTCTCGTTGAGCGACCCATGGAGAAGATGAAACTCTCCGACGGAGGTGAGGTTGTTGTGAAATCCCTGGACCACCCCGCTGAAACTTTTTTCGAGGAAGAGCATGGTGGCCCCGGCATCATTCAATATGTAAGCCAGCTCATCGGGCGCGAGGCGAATATTCAAAGGAAGCAGAACGGCTCCCGCTTCAAGAACTCCGTAGTAGGCTTCGAGCAAGCGGTGGCAATTGGGGCTCAGAAACGCCACGCGGTCGCCCGGGTTCACACCTGCGGCGCGCAGCGCTCCGGCCAGGCGGCTGACCCGGTCGGCAAATTGCGCGTAGGTGAGGCGATGCTCATCACACACGACGGCCAGCTTGTCGGGGTAGTGCTCCGCGGCATATCGAAGAAAGCGGACAGGTGTGAGGGGGATATTCATGAGTCAGCCCGGTCCTAACACGCCGACTGGCCTCCGTCCACCACCAGCACGTGCCCGGTCACATAGGCGGAAGCGTCGGATGCGAGAAACACAGCCGCGCCTTTCAAATCCGACTCGCCGCCATACCGTCGCATCGGAATTCCTTCGAGCAGCAAGTCTCCCTCACGCTTGATCACGCCTTCCGACATGTGCGTGGGAAACCAGCCGGGGGCAATCGCATTCACGCGGATGCCGTGTTGCGCCCATTTACAGGCAAGATCCTTCGTGAATGTGATCACGCCACCCTTGCTGGCGGAATAGCCGATCGCCTGCAACTTCGCGGGAGAGCCGCCGAGGCCTGCCACGGAGGCGATATTGATTATATTTCCGCGGCGCTGGCTGATCATCACTTTTCCCACTGCCTGCGAGCAGAGGAAAGTGCCCGTGAGATTCGTTTCGATCACTTTGTTCCATTGCTCGAGAGTCATTTCCTCGACAGGGGCGCCCCAGGAAACCCCCGCGTTGTTGATCAGGATATCAATCCGGCCGAATTGAGCGCGCGCGGCGTCCACAACTTCAGGGATGCTGGCAGGATTCTTCACATCGCATGCGAGCGCGAGCGTTTTTACTCCCCAGCACTGCAATTCCTCGGCGGCTTGCTGGCAGCGTTCTTTTTTGCGGGCGCACAGGACAAGATTTGCGCCCATTTCGGCCAGAGCATCAGCCATCTGGCGTCCAAGCCCCACGGCACCGCCTGTGATGATGGCTACACGCCCGGAAAGATCGAACAGTTGTTTCGCGGTCATCAGCAAGACCTGGCCTGTGCGAGCGGCGCCGAAGAATAAATCAGCGACTCGATCCCGGCGCCGCCGCGATCTGCAGAAAGAATCTAAGAGCTAAACCTCAGTGGCAGCCGAACCCGAATTCACATTCCCTATCGAAAGCGTCAAAGGGGCGGAGATAAGGGCCCGGATGGAGCTCGATGAAAGCGGGTGCCGCGGGAATGATGTTGCCTTGCTGGGTCGCCACGACATTGAAAGTCGGTCCCAGTGCCGCGGCGATGGCGTTGAGCTCCTCAGGTTGGCGGTCATGCCATCTTCCCGTCTCCAGGCGGTCGAGGAGTTTCTCGGCGGCCGCGATCGTTTCTGCGGGCGAGAAGGCGCAATGGCCGGCACGATCCACGAAATTGCGGCGCAGGAATTCTTCTTTGCCCGCGTCTTCCACCACGTCTTTATAGGCGGATTCATTCTCGACCACCACCAAGCCATCGCCCTTGGTGTGCAGCGTCAGGACCGGGATATGGATCCGGCCGTTGTAGATGATGTTTTTCTCAAGGTATTCGACCGCTTCCGGATTGGCCTTGATCCTGGCGGCATGATTCAGAGCTTGCAGATCCTGGTGCAAATCGAGGCCCGCCTCTTTGTAGAGCGCTCGTACTTCATCGCGGTCAACAGAACGGTTGAGCTGATCTTCGAAATCAACTCCCGTGGTCCAGGAAACGTTGCCGCCCGCGCGGGCTTCCAGTTCCGCACGGAAGGCGAAGACGAATGGGAAATCCACATTCGCGTCCCAGAGAAATTGATTTTCTTCTTGGCTTGCATAATCCGTCGAGGCCGGTTCGGGAGATCCGGTTTCAAACCAGCCGGGCGTGTTGCCGAGAGCCGCTCCCAAAGCGATGTGCGCCCTCCCCGCGGCGGTTTGCTGTGCACCGGCAAGTATCTGTTCCGCAAGTTCGAAATTTGCCGTGGGATTGGTGATGTTCACCAGTTCCAGGCCGCTTCCCGGCGCGATCAGGGTGCTGAAGGCGAGTTCCGCGTCGAGTGCAGTGTTCCAGGTGGCCACGCCGCCCGAAAGTACTCCGCACATGGGGAGCGCGGCGTCAAAACGGCGGGGGTTGCGCTGGATCAGGCCAGCGGTAATCATGCCGCCCAGAGAATGTCCCCAGGCGATGGTTTTCCGAGGATGGCCAATCGCCTGATCGAATATATCGAGGACGGCGATTTGATCTACCAACGCTTCCCGGATGGCCCAGCCGGTCGTGGCGTAAGAAGATCCCGCCAGGGCAAAGCCGTTCGCCAGCAGGAAGGCGCCCGTGGCGGGATCGCCGACGTCTTCAGCGGGGTTTAGGGCTCCCGGGACCACATAGCCGTGGCTATAGAGAAATAGTATTCCGTTCCAGGGGGTGGGAACTTGAATTAGAAAAGTGGCGCCGTCTGGCAGCGTGCCCGGCAGCGTATTTACGCTTGTCTGTGCAAATGCGCCGGCGGGGATTGCAAGCACCATCATAAACGCAAGCGTGAGAAACAGCGCCGCCTGCTTTATTGTTCGCGACATGATTGGATCCTCCTCGCATCGAAATTCGAGAACTCATCGGTATCGGCAGGGTCCGACCGAGAGCCAGAGTGAAGAATCCCGGGCGGTGTTCTCTGGTGTCACCGCCGGCCCTCAGATCATGAAATTAGAAGCTGAACCTTGCGCCCAGCTGAATCTGCCGCATCGGGAATGCCGAAGTGAAGCCCAGCGGCGCACTGGGCGGCAAATGCGCCGTCCCGTGGACGTTGAACGTAGTATGCCCCCCGCCTCCCAACATAGTCGGGAGACCGAAAACAGGGCCGACAACATTGTTCACGCTGCCGTAATTTGTGCGGTTAGTGAGGTTGAATCCTTCCGCCAACAACTGCAAGTTCGCTTTTTCGCCAAGCTTGAAAGTCCTGCTCAAGCGCATGTCCCAAGTGACATAGTTGGGGCCCAAACCGGTGTTGCGGGCAGCGCCAATGGGGCGGTCGTTGGTCGAGTGATTGTCACCGTTTACGTCTTCGCCGGCCAGCAGGTTGAAAGGATGACCGCTGTTATACCGAACGATGGGTGATAGCTCAAAGCCGGAGAGGATCGGGTTTGTCCAGGGACTGTCCATCACAGCGGCGACCACAACTTTGTGCCGCTGATCGAAATCAGAAAGACCGCGCTCCCCACCGAGGTTGGTGTTGTCCCGCGGGCCGAAGTCGCTGTTGAAATCCGTCGTCGTGTCGAAGGCCTTGCTGTATGTGTAATTCCCAAACAACTGAAAGTGGCCGCCGAAGCGCTTCTTCACTTCGATTATCGCGCCTTCGTACAAAGCGGACCCCCGAGAACTGTATTGATTGGCCTGGAGAATCAGCGGATTCGCGAAGCAGGTGAAAATAGCCAACCCCTGACAGGGAGCTCCGCCAAATGGGTCGAGAGCCGGATTCGAGTTCCAATCCCGATATTTGGCGACCCCGCCGTTGGCCAGCGGCACGGAGACGAACGGCGCGGGCAACGTATTAATGTCGATCGCCACGGGGAGTCTGAGCGTGTGGGAATAGATGCCACTCACCGAGACGGAAAAACCGCTCGCGATCTCACGTTCAATTCCAAAAGAAGCCTGCTCGGAATACGGGCTCTGATAGCCGGGCTGGCCGCTAAATACCACGGACAAGGGAGGGACAGCGCCCGTGTGGGTGATGTTGATCCCGAACTGTGTCAGGTCCGCGGGGGTGATGCAGAAACCGCCGGCGGCATTCCCCGGCGGGCAAGTAATCTTACCTTGACCAAACAGCGTTTGGTAAATTGCCGCAGAGGTCAGGGAAGGAGGTTCCGTCGGCACGCCGGTAAGAGGCACAAGTACCTGGGCAATCGGACGCACACCGTTCACCACGCCCAGCGTCTGCACCACATCGGCAATCTGGCCATAAATGGGCGAATAGAAAATTCCGAAGCCACCGCGAATCGCGGTCTTGTGATCCTTGAATGGATCCCAAGCGAACGACACACGCGGAGCGAAATTGTCTTTGTCGGTGGCAAGTCGGCCGTACTGCGCGTCCACTTCATACCGCAGGCCAAAGTTCAAAGTGAAATTCGACATCAATTGCCATGAATCTTGCACAAAGAGCGCAGTGAAGGGCCTGGGGTAGTTGTAAATGGGATCGCCGAAGCCCTGCTGATAGAACTGAGGCAAACCAAGGGATGCGGATTGCAAAGAGTTGAGCACAGCGGGCGATGTTGTTGCCGGCAATCCGCAAGCAGCCGGCACCTGCAGGCAGGGACTGAGAAGGCCCCCGGGCAGGTTGCCAAAGACGAAGCGGCCGGGGAAGAACGTGTCGGATTGCGAGTGATTGCCCCGGTAGAGAAATTCCCCGCCAAATTTCACGGTGTGGTGGCCGAGAATCTTGGTGAAGTTGTCGGCGACGTCGGGGCGCCGCATGATGGTGAGACTGGGAATAAAAATCTGGTTTCCAAAATTTCCAAAGCCTGGGATGTCGAGCCCGACCGACCCGAGCTGATTCGGGAGCACGTTGAAATCCGTGTAATTCCACTGAATGCGGAGCTCATTCTGCGTGAAGGGGCTGAAAATGTGGAACCACGAGCCTTGGATGGTGTGCGAATAGGTATGGATCGAGCTTCCCCGGGTGAAGCCCGTTAGAGACTGCACATCCGGAGATTCCTCCAAATCGTGGCCGAAGGTGTAGCGAAGGAAGACTTGGTCACTGTCGCTGAAAGTGTGATCCAGCCTAAAGGACGCTAAATATTCACGCGTGTTGTAGGGAAACAAGCCCCCGTTTGTTTCGAATAGGTTATTTAGGAAAGCGTTCGACGCCATCTGAGAGAGGGAAAGGCCAGTGGACGGGCTCGTGGTCAGCGCACTCGTGAGAATCAGCGCACAGGTCGCCGCCGGAACTGCCGGCTGGCCTGTCAGGCACGGCACGGGCGTCGCGCCCTCAGCAGCCAAGCCGGTAATAATTCCGACCTGGTTATTGCCGGAGAATTTGCCGGTATCGGGACGGAAGATGCTCGTGTTCGTGAGTATGGGCACGGCATTCTGTGCGTCCTGGCGTAGTCCTTCAAAGGAAGCAAAAAAGAAGGTCTTGTCCGTCTTAATGGGGCCGCCGAGGCTACCGCCGTACTGTTGGCGTGACAAGGAATCTTTAATGTGATGGCCGACGGAATCAGCGGCCGTGGGATCAAAAACTTGAGCCGGTTGCAATGCCTGAGAGAAGGAAAACGGATTCGCCGCGTCCAGCGCATCGTTCCGGAAATACCCGAATAGGCTTCCATGCCACTGGTTGCCGCCCGATTTCGATACGATGTTGATGGATGCGCCGCTCGCCCCGCCCAAATCCGCCCCGTAGTTGCTGCGATTGATCTGGAACTCCTGCACGGCGTCCTGGCTGAGCGTCAAGCGCACGCCGCCGGAATCATCGTTCGATTCGCCACCATCGACAGTCACACTGTTGCCGCGCCCATTGCTTCCGTAAAACGAAAGGCCGCTCTGGGGAGTTTGCTTGACGCGAAAATCCTGGTCGTCGGCGAGCCTTGTGGAATCAGACACCCCGGGCATCAGCAGGGTAAAAGTAAGGTAGTCGCGACGGTTGATGGGCAGGTCCTGTATGTACTGCTGGACGACGGTGTCCGCCTGGCTGCCGCGCTCGACTTCAACAACAGGAGGCTGCGCGCTTACCTCGACGGTAGCCTTGGAGGTAGATAGCTTCAAATGGAAATCTATGATGGTCGTCGCCCCTACCGTAACGACCACACCCTTCACGATCTCCGTGCCGAAGCCCTGAATCTCCGCGGTAACGTCGTAAGCATCCGGCAGCAAGCCCGTGATCCGGTATTGACCCCGGTCGTCGGAGATGCCGCTGTGCCGAGTGCCGCGATCCGTCTCGACGGCAGTCGCGGTTGCCCTTGGGACAACCGCGCCCGTGGGATCCGTAATGGTCCCACTGATGTCGCCAGAAGAGCCCACCCCCTGCGCTTGAGCCAGGCAGGGTGCCAGCAGCACGACCAAAAGTACGCATACCAATGAGTTGATTACCTTCATTGTCTCGCCTCCTGGATTTTCAGGACCCACGCAAGAGATTCGGATTCGGCGGATCGCGGCTGCCTGGTCACTTGATTCCCCCGACTACCGGTTGCGGTTGGGTCGCAGGCTCCCGATGACCGCAACTTAAACCGGGCTCGAACAATGGACTGCAGATCCATCCAGGGACACAAATCCGTTGCGGAATATCGAGCAATATTCACGTCCCCCGAGATTTTCCGAAGCCGCCCCCGAGCTCCCCGACTCCATCCATCAGAAATTGTGATAGCTCGTATCACATTTTAGAGACTAACGTCAAGACGAAAGCTGCGAGTTTTTTCGGGCAGGTCTGGAACGTCGAACTCGGGAAATAGTCCGTGAATCATCCCGAAAGCATCGCGACGCTGGGTGGCCATAGCCCAAAGTCGGCATTCATTCCGGGCGTTTTAAAACCAGAAAAATTCAGCGGCAGGCCAGCACCGCGCGGCCGGAAATCTCGCCGCGCCGAAGTTTACCGAGCACCGCTTCGGCATCGGCGAGCGGATGGGCCGCGACCTGGCAGTGGATTTTCCCAGCCGCGGCCATCGCCAGCACCTCCCGCAAATCCTGGCGCGTCCCGACGGCCGTCGCTTGCATGCGGATTTCCCGCGCGGCCATCATAATCGGCGGGAAGCAGATGTTTTCAGCCGGAAGGCCCACCACGAGAAGGATTCCAGATGGCCGCAAGGAATTGAACGCCAAATCGTAAGCGGCCCTGGCAGCCGAAGTCACCAGCACAGCGTGGAACCCGCCGATGCTCCGCAACTGTTTTCCGATATCTGGCGCTAGAGCATTCAGAGTCCGGGCGGCGCCCAGGGATTTCGCGAGCGCCAGTTTTTCCTCAGAAATATCGATGGCCGTCACCTGCGCGCCCATTTCACGCCCCATCTGCACGCCCAGATGTCCCAGGCCGCCGACGCCGACCACGGCTAGCGTTTGCTCCCGGGCAATGTTCGCGCGCTTGAGCGCGCGATATACAGTTACGCCCGCGCAGAAAAGCGGCGCTGCCTCCACAGGCGAAAGACCCTGTGGAATTCTCACCGCATGGCTCGCCGGCGCCTTCACGAATTCTGCGTACCCGCCATCCACAGTCACGCCGGTAATTTTCTGACGCGCGCAAAGATTCTCGTTGCCGGCGAGGCAGAACTCGCACTCACCGCACGTCCAGTAAATCCACGGAACGCCCACCCGGTCGCCAATTTGGAACTCCCGAACCTCCGGGCCTGTTTCCATTACCCGACCAGCGATCTCGTGCCCTAGAATGAGCGGCTTCTTCACAATGGCCGCGAATTGCGCCCAATCCCCATCGGCCACATGCAAATCCGAATGGCACACGCCGCAGGCTTCGACTTCGATCAGCACTTCCCCCGGGCCGGCAGTGGGGCGTTCGATTTCTTCCAGCAGGAGTGGTTTCTTGAATTCGCGCAGGACGGCGGCCTTCATCTATCGCGCCTCGAATTGCTTCAGGAATGGCAGGAACAAACCGGCGCGCTCGTGATCACGCCCGCGCGCCGCGCAAGAAAAATTCCACGGCGCTGCTTACGCGCTCGCGCAAGTCATGTGGGCCGGTCAGATCCACGGCCCAGCGGCGCACGACGGTCGTGAACAGCCCCTCCATAAATTCTGCGAGATGCGCTACCGGAAATTCGCGCACGATCTCTCCGCGCTTCTGCCCCTGCGCCAGGATCTGCCGCAGGAGTCCGATAGTGTTTTCTTCCAGCACGCGCATATCGGGAGCGCGCACGGGGTCCATCGCGCCGGAAAGGACCACCGCCTGCCACAGCGGCCGGTCCGCTTCGGTGATCTGCGCCAATTCCTGATAGAAACGGCGAAGGCGGTCCGCCGTGGTGGCCTTGCTGGCGATTTCGGATTCAAGTTTCTCAGTTTGGCAGGCAAAGCCGCGGCGGCCCACTTCGCGCAGCACCGCATCTTTGCTCGGAAAATAGCGGAAAAAAGTCGGCTGGCTTATCTCCAGAATCTGGACGATGTCTTCGACGCGCGTATTTTCGTAGCCGCGTTTACGGAACAGGCGCACGGCCGTTTCGATGATTTGCTGGCGCAGCCGGGCTTTCTTTCGTTCGCGAAGCCCCGGCGCACGCCGGCTCACAGAGTTCTCAACGTGAACGGGGGTTCGGGCGGACTTGCTACCGGACATTTGATTTTCTCCCGCGCTAGATTCCTGGCGCGCCGTGCAGACGGGCGCAGACCATCAAAAGTGAGAGCGACTGTAACATAATAGAGACTAACGTCAAGACAACGGTGCGGGCCCACCAGCAGCTACGCTTCGGCGACCTTCAGCACCAGCTTGCCGGTGTTTTCGCCCTGGAAAAGTTTTAGCAGCGTTTCGGGGAAAGTCTCGAAGCCCTCGACGATATCTTCGCGCGATTTTAATTTACCCGCGGCCATCCAGCCCGCCATCACGCGCGCCGCTTGGCCATAGCGGTCGGCATTGTCGAACACCACCATGCCCTTCATGCTGGCGCGATTCACCAGCAAAGACAAATAGTTCGACGGCCCTTTAATCGGCGTGGTGTTGTTGTATTGAGAGATGGCTCCGCAGATCACGATGCGTGCCCCGCGCGCCAGTTGCGTCAGAACCGCATCGAGAATGTCGCCGCCCACGTTGTCGAAATATACGTCCACGCCTTTCGGACAATGCGTTTGCAAGGCTTTCTTCACTTCTTCTGATTTGTAGTCAATCGCGGCATCAAAATTCAGCTCTTTCGTGATGTATTTGCACTTCTCCGCGCCGCCCGCGATTCCCACCACGCGCGAGCCCTGGATCTTGGCGATTTGTCCCACCACCATTCCCACCGCCCCGGCTGCAGCGGAAACCACTACGGTCTCCCCCGGCTTGGGCTGGCCGATGTCGAGTAGTCCGAAGTAGGCAGTCATCCCTGGCGGACCCAGTGTGCCGAGAAAAACCGGAAGTGGGGCGACTTGCGTGTCCACTTTGGTGATGCCCTTGCCATTCGAGATGGCGTATTCCTGTACGCCGAAGGCCCCATAGACATAATCGCCCGGCGCGAACGCAGGATTTTTCGATCGAATTACGCGCCCCGCAGCACCGGCGCGCATCACTTCACCGATCGCGACCGGTGGAATATACGAACGGCCTTCGTTCATCCAGCCGCGCATGGCGGGGTCCAGGGAGATGTAGAGGATTTTCACCAGAAATTCTCCGTCACCCGGTTCACCGACTTCTTCCTCCACATAATTCCAATCATTGCGTTTGGCCATGCCCACAGGACGTCGAGCAAGCCTGAACTGATGATTTAGGTTTGCCATCTCTGGATTCCTTTTCCGCTGCTGCGGTGCTTCTCGTGATTCAATTCAGGGACCGCCCGGGAGGGAAACATTTTGTTCGCAGTGATTCCGCCAGTCCAGCGATTTTCTGCGAAGGATCTACCTCTTTTGCGTTGCCTACGGTTGTCATCGTCTCCATCCACCCAAGCCGCACAGGACCCTAGCGCAGATCCCGACTGTCGCAGTCGGGACTGACTTGAGGGTTCTCGATAATTTGACCGGGCGCGGACTGTCGCCTTCAGGCGAGAGGTAAGCCCGCGAACGAACTTGACCATTGTTGGTTGTATGGCACACTTCTAATGTGCTAATTGGAACACACAGCCGGTACAGAAAGAATGCCGGGGTGGTGTTCAGCCTCCAGTATCACATCGTTTGGTGTCCAAAGTACCGACTTAAAGTTCTCCTCGGTGAAGTCGAGACGAGACTCAAAAACGTGTTGTACTCAGTCGCCGCACAATACGGCGTGCTGATCGAAGTAATGGAAGTGATGCCGGATCATGTTCGTCTTTTCGTGTCGACAGATCCAACGAGATGCGTAGCCGAGATCGTCAACAGACTCAAAGGCGCATCGTCTCACATTCTTAGGAGCGAGTTTCCACATCTCGTCTCGAGAATGCCTACCTTGTGGTCGCGTTCGTATTACGCTGGCACAGTCGGACACGTTTCAGAATCAACAGTCAAGAAATACATCGAGAACCAAAAAGGACGGTAATGCGAAAGACGTTCAAGTA